>OLRS01000086.1_pt1 | contig 99579 bp, 80 predicted proteins | sample 1673171 | NCBI WGS metagenome assembly OLRS01 (sample SAMEA3136762, study PRJEB25190) | human gut metagenome | biome: human gut; feature: human-associated habitat; material: faeces | place: Austria | collected 2013
CCGCCCGTGCGCACGAGCAGATCCACTTCGCCCAGCTCCGCAGCGCAAAGCCTTTTTTCCACGCCCTCCATCGTCAGCTCACCCTCGGCTGCAGCGGCCTGAGCAGCCTGCAGCATGTCCCAGCGGCCGCCGTAATTGGCGGCGATAACGAGCGTCATTTTGCTGCCGGCAACCGTTGCGGCTTCGGCCGCATCAATGGTTTCATTGAGCGCAGAGCTAAAGCCCGTACGGTCGCCAATTACGCGCAGACGAACGCCGGCCTCTGACAAAGGTTTGCGCCAGCGCTCCAGTCCGAGGGCAAAAAGCTTCATGAGCGCAGTCACTTCCGCAGCCGGCCGACGCCAGTTTTCGCTTGAAAAAGCAAAAACGGTCAAAGTCTTCACGCCGCGCTGTGCAGCAGCTTCAACCACCCGCTCCAGAGCCTCTACACCCTTGCGGTGTCCTTCAACGCGCGGAAGGCAGCGAGACTGCGCCCAGCGGCCGTTGCCGTCCATGATGACGGCAACATGCTTGGGGATGGAAATGTCTTTAGACATGGCGGCGGCCTGAAAGAACGATGGTGCCCGATGCGGCAACGGAAAATTTCGGCATCGAGTCTAGCAAGGTGAAACGCCGTGCAGCGTTCGAAAATGAAAACGAATTTATCTTGTAGACACAGGCATTAATGGGCTGCGGCCTCATTTTTCACAGATTTGAAGAAGCGCACTCCAGACGTATTCCGCAGAATCGATGCAGCCGTGAGCATCTCGGTCTGCGCCCAACAGCGGAGCAGTACCGCTCGCCGCCGTACAAGCATTAAGCAGCACCGGCATCGCAGCCATCAGCACGAATTCGGCGGTTTTTCTCATCATCCGCTCCGAAGCGTTCATTTGTCGCAAAAAAGAAAAGCCGCAAAAAGCGTTAGGCATTGGATCGCCCGCGCTCTGCGGCTTCCCGACAGTCATGACGAACGTTGCTGACTGCGGCGTCCCATACGGCATTAGACCGTCATGATTTCCTTATCTTTCTCGGCGATCACCTTGTCGATTTCAGCCACAAAGCGATCCGTGAGCTTCTGGATTTCGGTTTCATAGCGGCGCTGATCGTCTTCAGAGATTTCCTTATCCTTCTCCAGACGTTCGAGCTGCGTATTGGCGTCACGGCGCAGATTGCGCACTGCCACCTTGGCTTCTTCGCCGAACCCCTTCACTACTTTGGTGAGTTCGCGGCGGCGTTCCTCGGTAAGCGGAGGCAGCGGCACGCGAATCGTGTCGCCCGAAGTGGCCGGGTTAAGACCCAGGTCCGAATCGCGAATCGCTTTTTCGCAAACCTTCACCATGTTCTTTTCCCACGGCTGCACCGTCAGAGTATGCGCATCGCCCACGCCCACCTGAGCAACCTGATTGAGGGGCGTCGGGCAGCCGTAATAGTCGACGCGAATCTTGTCGAGCAGACCCGTGCTTGCGCGGCCCGTACGGATGCGCGTGAAATCGTCGCGAAGCTTCTCAACAGTTACGCCCATCTTATGCTGGGTCTGCTGGATGACATCGGCAGCAGTCATGAATGATTCTCCTGAGATCCGCAGCGCCGGCTTGACGTGAACTTCATCTTCCCGAAGGCGTGACCCCGTCCCGTGAAGCCGCGTTGTTCCCCGGCTGAATGGTCCAGGCCGGCGGATGAAAGCGCTGCATTAAATTGAAATCTGGTGCGAACATGGGCCGAAAACATCGTCTCCGGCCCATGTCTTAGCTAAAGGATTGTAGCAAGGCTCTATTACGAATGAACGAGCGTGCCTTCCTTTTCGCCGAGGAGCACGCGGCGAAGCGCACCCTTCTTATTGATGTTGAAGACTTTGATCGGCAGGCCTTGTTCGCGGCAGAGCGCGAAAGCAGTGGCATCCATCACCTTGAGATTGCTGCGCAGCGCCTCGTCGAAGGTGATTTCGTCATACATCGTGGCTGTCGGATCCTTTTTCGGATCAGCCGTATAGATGCCGTCAACCTTGGTGGCCTTGAGAACGATGTCGGCACCCACTTCCGCGCCGCGCAGCGCTGCGGTCGTATCCGTGGTCATAAAGGGATTGCCCGTGCCGGCGGCGAAAATAACAACGCGGCCGAGACGCAGATGACGCAGCGCCTTGCCGCGGATATAGGGTTCGGCGACCTGTTCGATGTTCAGCGCTGACTGCACGCGGGCTTCAATGCCGTTGTTGCGGCAGCAGTCCTGCAGCGCCATGGCGTTCATCACTGTTGCGAGCATGCCCATGTAGTCGCCGGTGGCGCGGTCCATACCGGTAGCGCCGAGTGCGACGCCGCGGAAGATGTTGCCGCCGCCCACCACGATGCCTACCTGTACGCCGAGGTCCAGCGCCGTACGGAGCTCTTCAATCATGTGCTGCAGCACTGCGCGGTTGATGCCGAAGCTGTCCTCGCCCATCAGGGCTTCGCCTGAAAGCTTCAGCAGAATGCGCTTGTAGCAGGGCTTGGCCTGTACGTCCATTTGTTGTTCTCCTCACACCTTCACATTAACCCGCAGAGCATGCTCTGCAGACATTGGGCGAAATTATACGCGGTGAGGAGGTTTACCTATATGTCTTTTTAGGCCAAGCAGCAAAACGCCGTCGACAAAACGCACAAAAGCCGCCCATTGCTGGACGGCCTTTGTTTGGCGGAGCCTCTTCGCTCACTCATAGATTCAAAGAAGGCTGTTTTGGCGTCATCCTCCACGCCCGTGCATGCGGTGAGAAAAGACTTTCAGCCATCCCTTGCAGCCGTAAGGAGCTGCGCGAGGCGATTCCCTCTTTAGCGTTTAAAGACCCTTCCCAAACCGCTCTCGAGCGCGGTTCATCAGGCCTTCGCCAATCGCTTCGCGGGAATCGATATCCGTTTCTTTAAAGCGCAAGCCCGATTAGGCCTTGGCAGCGGCAGCCTGCTGGGCAGCCACTTCAGCGGCGAAGTCGTCAACACGCTTTTCGATGCCTTCGCCCACGACGTAGAGAACGTAGGAGGCGATCTTGGCATCGGCAGCCTTCAGGAGGTCAGCCACAGACTTCTTGTCGTCCTTAACGAACGGCTGGTTGACGAGCGTGACTTCCTTGAGGAACTTCTTGACGGAGCCTTCGGCGATGCGTTCGAGCATGGCTTCGGGCTTGCCGGCTTCGCGAGCCTTTTCGATGGCGATGCGGCGTTCGGAGTCGATCAGGGCGTGATCGATGCCGGTTTCGTCGATAGCCTTCGGCTTGGTGGCGGCGATGTGCATGGCGATGTCGTGGGCGAGCTCTTCGTTGCCGCCGACCATGTCGACGAGAACGCCGATACGGGAGCCATGGACATACTGTTCAATGAAGCCCTGAGCTTCGACGCGGGCGAAGCGGCGGAACGTCATGTTTTCGCCGATCTTGCCGACGAGAGCCTTGCGGACGCCTTCAACCGTGGTTTCACCGAGCGGGAGCTCGAGGAGCGCAGCGACGTCGGCCGGGTTCTTTTCGGCGACGAGCTTGACGGCTTCGCGAGCCATCTGCAGGAACTCGGGGTTCTTCGCAACGAAGTCCGTTTCGGAGTTCACTTCGAGGATCGCACCGAGCTTCTTGTCGTCGGAGACGTAGACCACCACGACGCCTTCGGCCGTCACGCGGCTGGCAGCCTTCGTGGCTTTGTTGCCGAGCTTGACGCGCAGGATTTCTTCAGCCTTGGCCATGTCGCCATCGGCTTCCGTAAGCGCCTTCTTGCACTCCATCATCGGGGCGTCGGTCTTGAGACGCAATTCCTTCACCTGGGCGGCGGAAATAGCAGCCATGTTCTGTTACTCCAAAATTGAGAACGAAAAAAATCGAAAGAATTCTAAGAAAAAAGGGAGCTCTTGTGCGAGCTCCCTTTCTCATGTCGGAGTGTTCTGCGGCGCATCGAACCCACTAACGGTCTTCAGCGTCCGCTGCACTCCTCTTTGAAGCTCGCGGCGGAATTATTCCGCGGCAGGGGCTTCGGCCGGAGCGGCCTCAACAACCTCGACGAACTCTTCGTCAGCGGCCTTTTCACCTTCGGCGGCGACGGCGCTGTCAGCGCGGCCGGCGATCACGGCGTCGGCAATGCCGGCGGCGTAGATCTGAACGGCCTTCGAGGAGTCGTCGTTGCCCGGGATGACGTAGTCGATGCCGTCGGGGGAGCCGTTCGTATCGACAACACCGATCACGGGAATGCCGAGCTTGTTGGCTTCCTGAACGGCGATCTTGTGGTAGCCCACGTCAACGATGAAGAGGGCGTCGGGAAGACCATTGAGATCCTTGATGCCGCCGATCGACTTGTTGAGCTTTTCAACGTGACGCTGGAAGTCAAGGGCTTCCTTCTTCGTGAGCTTGGCGGCGGTGCCGTCTTCGAGCTGCTCTTCCATGTCCTTGAGGCGCTTGATCGTGCCGCGAACCGTCTTGAAGTTCGTGAGCGTGCCGCCGAGCCAGCGCTGGTCAACCCAGCAACAGCCGGCGCGCTGCGCTTCCTGAGCAACGATTTCACGTCCGCCGCGCTTCGTGTCAACGAAGAGGATGCGGCCGCCCTGGCTCGCGAGCTGACGAGCGAACTTAACCGCTTCGTCGAACATCACGACGGTCTTTTCAAGATTGATGATATGAATCTTGTTGCGGGAGCCGAAGATGTACTGGGCCATCTTCGGGTTCCAGAAACGAGTCTGATGGCCGAAGTGGCAACCCGCTTCGAGCATTTCACGCATGCTGACCATTTGAATTTTCTCCAAGGTTTGTCAGTCTGACACGACCTGCAGGAACCGCTTCTTCTAGTGATGAATGAACGGCACCTCGGGCGCAGGCCGCGCGCAATGTACATACCCGGGCCGACCAAGGCTTCCGGGCGCTTATGGAAATGTTCCGGCCCGAAGCAGATCACCTCGAGCCGAATCAAGCGCGCAATTTTACGGGCGCAGTTAAAGGAATTCAAGCCGTTTATCGACTTTTTTCATTCCGAGCCTTTATTCCAAGGGCTTGGCGCTCTTCACGTCGAGCTTGGTGCTGTTCCAATCACGGTCAACCTTGGCGCGGATCTCCATGAGCTTGCCGCGATGAACCATTGACCAGTTGCGGTCGTGGTCGAGTTCAGCAGTAATGACGCCGCCCGCCTCGTCCTGGAACTCATACTTGTCACTCTTGATGTGGCTCGTAAAGCGCCCGCGAAGGATGACGTACTCATCATCAGCGCCGTTCTTGATCACATTCTCAACCGTGGTCGGCGTCGTGGGACCAAAGCCCTGCGGCGCCTTGTCCTGCGAAGTCTGCGCAGCGGCGGGAGCATCAAAACCCTGGGGCGCGGCGCCCGAGGCGGCCTGTGCGGCGAGCGGGAGAGCAGCAGCAAGCGAGAGTGCGAAGAGAGCAGTGCGGATATTCATGGTGAAACCTCTCTATGAACAATATGTGTCGCAGGAGTGTTCGAGCCGCCGGGGAAAAAGCAGCTGCAAACATTTTTCCTATCTGGTTGAGGTTCAGTTTAGAAAGCATCAATTAGGATGTGCTGAGGCATAGATGAGCTGCGCCTTAGTTTTGCCGAAAAATATCTTGAGCGCAGTAAAATCGCGAACATTGACGCTGCGGCGGCAGGCTTTAGTCTCCTGCGGCAGCGCTGATCAACATAAATCATTAAGCGTCCGCCTCTCTCAGATAAAGAGCAGCGGACTGCCGACACATTCATTTTCTCCGCAGCCCATACGGCAGCTTCAATCGTTTGCCGCCTGATGCCGGAGTTTGCTTTCCAATCATGTCCATTTCCATTAAAACGCCCGAAGACATTGCCGGTCTGCGGATTGCGGGCCGCCTTGCCGCCGAACTTCTCGACTACCTCACGCCTTTCGTCAAACCCGGCGTTTCCACGGGCGAACTCGATCGTCTTGCTTACGACTACACCGTCAACGTTCAGGGCTGCATTCCCGCTTGTCTCGGCTACTGCCCTCCGGGCATGACGCCCTACCCCGCCACTACCTGCATTTCGATCAATCACGTGGTCTGCCACGGGATCCCGAGCGACAAAAAGATCCTCAAGGCGGGCGACATTGTCAACATCGACGTCACCAGCATCAAGAACGGCTACCACGGCGACACTTCGCGCATGTTCGTGATCGGCAAACCCACCATCGCCGGCAAACGTCTGGTTGATCTGGCCTTCGGCACCATGTGGGCCGGCATCGACGCCGTCCGTCCGGGCGGGTGCTTCAACGACATCGGCCGTGCCTGCCAGGCTTACGCCGACGCCAACGGCATCTCAGTTGTGCGCGACTACGGCGGTCACGGCATCGGCAAGGGCTTCCATGAAGAACCCCACGTCAACCATTTCCCCGTCAACCGTCCGACGCCCAAGTTTGAACCGGGCATGGTCTTCACGGTTGAACCCATGGTGAACGCCGGCCGCTACGGCGTCACGATGCTCAATGACGGCTGGACGGTTGTCACCAAGGATCACTCGCTGTCCGCACAGTGGGAGCATATGGTGCTGGTGACTGAAACGGGCTACGACGTGCTAACGGTGAGCAAAGGCACGCTCCCGCCTCCGGCCTTCGTGAAGGGCTGGCATCTGCCGGAAAACCTCTAAACGAACTCAGCGGTCTGCCGCATTCCGCCAGATCCTGATCAAGGCGGTTCGTCTGCGCATGAAGCGCGGCGGCCGCCTTTTTCTTATCCTTTAGGCATCCACCCGCTTCTCTCCGATCCAGCCTTATGCCCTACGAACTGCCTTCCGATGCTGTTGCCGGCGTCGTGCGCACTTTTCAAGCCGCCCGAGAGCGTCTTGCCCAAGCGTGGCGCGAGCATCGCTCCACGGACGACTATCTGAGGAGTCACTCCGCCCTGCTCGACGCTGCGGTGAAGTCTCTTGCGGAACTCGCTGAGCTGCCGACAGACCGTTTAGCCATCGAAGCAGTGGGCGGATTCGGACGACGAGAGCTCTTTCCCTATTCCGATATTGATCTGCTGGTGCTCCTTGAAGATGAAGCTGGCGAAGATCCGATACTCGCAGAACACCTCACGGCATTTCTTTCCGCTCTGTGGGAGCTCGGACTCACGGTGGGCGCAGCGGTCCGAACCCGCACCGAATTCACCGTCGAAGCCGGCAAAGACGTCTCTATCGCCACAACCTATCTTGAATCGCGGCTCCTGCTTGGCAGCGCCCGCCTTTATTACGACGCCAAGGACGACTTCTTCGCGGCGCTCGACGCCCGAGCGTTCTTTCGCGACAAAATGCTCGAACTCAAGCGCCGGCATCAGAAATTCGACGATACGCCCTATGCGCTCGAACCCAATTTGAAGGAATCTCCGGGCGGCCTTCGCGATCTGCAGGTCTTTCTCTGGTGCGCTCGAGCCGCCGGTTTAGCCGACAGCGTGGAGGCGATGCACCGCGCGGATCTCATTACCGAGCGCGAAATGCACACCATCCGGCAGTGCTACGAATTCCTGAAAACGATCCGCATCGAACTTCATCTGCTTGCCAAACGCGATGAAGACCGGCTTCTCTTCGATGTTCAGGAGGAATTAGCGAGCCGCCTCGGCTACCGGGCAACAGGGCTCATGCGGGCCTCCGAAGCGCTGATGAAGCGCTACTACTGGCACGCCAAATCCGTCGTGCAGATGTCGATTATTCAGCTGCAGACCATTTCCGACCGTCTGTTCGGCGGCTCTTCGAGAGCCACGCCGCTGCGGCTTGAATCCGCCTTTCTGGCTCGCGGCGACGAAATGGACATTGTGGCCGAGAATATCTACGAAACGGATCCCAATGCCATTTTGCGCACCTTTCTGGTGTTTGCTACGCATCCCGAGCTTACGCGGTTTTCAACGCGGCTCTTGCGAGCGCTTTGGCATGCTGCTCCTGAAATCGGTCCCGCCTACCGCGACAACCTGCGAAACCAAGCAACCTTTCTCGAGATTCTGAAGCTCGAAAAAGGCGCGGATGACGCCCTCGTGATGATGAATGCCTGGGCCATTCTCGGGCGCATGCTGCCGGCCTGGCGTCACGTGGTCGGACAGATGCAGCACGACCTTTATCACATCTATACGGTCGACCAACATTCGCTGCTCGTGGTCAAAAACCTCTGCCGCCTGCGCCGCAGCGAGCACGCGCATGAATATCCCCTCTGCACCCAGCTCATGACGGCGCTGCCGAATTCATGGCGGCTGATCGTTGCCGGCCTTTTCCATGACATCGGCAAGGGACTGGGCGGCGGTCATGAAGTGATCGGCGCAGAAAAGTCGGATGCATTCTGCAGACGCTTCGGGCTTTCCGAGCCCGACCGCGAATTCATCCACTTTCTCGTGCTCAAACACCTCGTCATGAGCCGAGTGGCGCAAAAGGAAGATATTTCGGATCCGAGTGTGGTTGAACGCTTCGTTGAACTCGTCGGCACCAAAGAGCGCCTCGATGCCCTTTACCTCCTCACCACCGCCGACATTCGGGCAACGTCCCCCAAGGTCTGGACGCCCTGGAAAGCCGGTCTCTTGGAGACCCTCTACAAGTCGGCCGTTGAGCGGCTCAACGGCTCCGAAGCCGAGAAGTCTGTCACCAGCATTATCGACGACCGCCGTGCGCGGGCTGCGGCCCTTGTGCACGGCGTCACGGACGCTACGCGCGAAAAGTTCTGGAAAGAACTCAACCTCGTCTACTTCATGCGTCATTCGGCCGAAGAAATCGCCTGGCATGCTGAGATGCTCGCCGAACGTGCGGACAGCCCCGATCCCGTCGTCAGAGTCAAACGCGGCACGGCCGAAGGCAGCCTCATCGTGCTTCTCTATCTGCCTGACACCAAGGGACTTTTCCTGCGGGCAGTCGCCTTTCTCGGCAAATCGGGCCTCTCCGTGGTCGATGCGCGCATTCACACTACCTCTCACGGCTGGGCGCTCGACACCTTTGTGGCTAACGACGCCTTCGCGAAGTTCGCTTCGACCGACAGTCTGAGAAAGCTCGAACGGGACTTCGCTGCCGCCCTGACCAACGGGAAGCCCTTGCCGCCGGCGCCGAAATGCCGGCTTTCCCGCCGTTCGCGGCACTTTCCCACCCGTCCTTCGGTGCAAATTCAGCCCGACGAATCCGGCCGAGCTTTCATCCTCAATATCGTCGCCACCGACCGTTTGGGACTGCTTTATGCCATCTCCAAAGTCCTTGCCAAGTACGACGTGAATCTGCAGACCGCCAAGCTCGCCACGCTCGGCGAACGCGCCGAAGATGTCTTTCTCATTGACGGCGAAGCGCTGCACGATGACGCCACGCTGCTCCAGCTAGAAGCGGAGTTAATCGAAGCCCTCCTGCCTAAGTCGAACTAAGGCAATCGATCAGCGCCCACGCAAAATAGGAAAAGGTCCGCCGCCCGATTGAGCACGTCGGGCGCGGACCTTTCAGAAAAAACGGAAGACGCGTGTTCTGCTTTAGAAGACGAGCTTCGAGATGCACCAGCCGATCAGCGTGCCGCTTACGACGAAGACGACGCCCGGACGCAGATAAGAGTGGTTGATGACGAATGTGCCGAGGCGAGTGGTCCCCGTACGGTCAAAGGCCGTGCAGCCGATCTGCGCGCCGCCCGGAATGAGGAAGTCGCCGTAGCAGCAGGCCCATGTACCGATCAGGAATTCCGGCGGGAGTCCAAACTTCAGCCCGAGCGGCATCATGATCGTCGTCGATACCGTCGGCGAAAAGATCACGCTCGAAGCGAGGAATGCAGCAACGCAGAAAACGAAAGGCGCGCTCTGAGCAATGCCCGAGAAGACATCGGCGAGCAGCTTCGTGTGCAGGTCAAAGAACGTCCCCGTACACCAGGCAATACCGAAGACGCCTACAACGCCGATCAGACCGGAGCGGAAGACCGAACCAGAAGCAAACTTTTCAGGCGGCACTCGGCAAAGCATGATGATGAAGAAAGCCGTAGCCAGCATCACCATCTGAATGAGCGACGGGATCGAAAGCTGTGAAACCTTGCCGGCGGCTTCCCATGCAGGGCGAAGACCCGGAATGGAACCCACGCAGATCGAAACAAGGATGCCGATGAGGAAAATGGCCACTGCGCGGCGGGCGAAGGGCTTCTCTTCGAACTTCTTTTCGCCTTCGGTTACCCCAGCGAGCCACTGGTAGTCACCGTTGGCCAGACGACGCTTGAATTCAGGATCATCCTCGAGTTCAGCGCCGCGCCAGAAAACGGAAAGCGCCGTCACACAGATCGTCAGGAGGAAGGTCGGGACGGTCACCGCCAGAATCTGCCAGAAGGCCACGCCTTGGGTCGCCATGATGCCCACCATAGCAGCCATGGCCGCGGACATGGGCGAAGCCATCACGCCAATGCCCGCGCAGATCACTGAGGCCGACACAGCGCGTTCAGGACGAACCTTGGCCGAGGCAGCCACTTCGGCCACCACCGGATAGACGGCGAAGGCCACATAGGCCGTTCCCACCAGCATCACGAAAAAGGAGCAGACGAAGGGCCCGGCGAACGTAATGGCTCGCGGCCACTTGCGAAGGAGCTTCTCAGCCCATCGCACCAGCAGATCCAGACCGCCCGAACCCTGCAGAACAGATGTGCAGGCAATCACTGCCGTAATAATGAGCAGGACGCTGGTCGGAGGAGACCCCGGCTGAATGCCCATGCCCAAAACAAGAATACAGACGCCGAGACCGCCTGCTGCGCCGAGGCCGACGCCGCCCAAGCGGCCGCCTACGGCCACACAGACAAGCACGACGGCCAGCTGAAGCCAAATAGAGAGATCCATTTCCATGATGCTTTTGATAATTGGTGGTATTTGTGCGAGCTAAAGGTGCCGGAAACTGCCTCTGCGGCAGGCTTTCGGCACCTTTAGCGGCGGTAATTTTAGAAGATCTCAATGGGGAAGAACTAGTCCTACCACCGCTTTTGCAGTACCTAGAGCATGCAGTAGATGGCATAGCCGGCAGCCACGCCCGTGATCACATGCACGCATCCCGGCAGGAGATAGGAGTGGTTGAGCACCCAGCTGCCCAAATGCGTCGTGCCCGTACGGTCGAACGAACAGCAGCCGATCTGTGCGCCGCCCGGAATGAGGAAATCACCGCAGGTTGCCGGGTAAAGCGCCACCAAAAGGAGCGGCGGGATGCCGATGGCTGCGCCGAGCGGCATGAGCGCTACCACGGTTGCTGACGGGCTGAGAATCACCGCTGAGAAGAAAAAGAGCACGAGTCCGAAGAGGAGCGGCGTCGATTCAGCCATGGTCTTAAAGAGCGACACAAACTGGTCGTGATAGCCGTCAAAGAACGTCCCGGTCAGCCAGGAAATGCCGAAAACACCCACCACGCCGATGAGACCGGCGCGGAAAACCGAGCCGTCGGCGAATTTGTGCGGCGGAATCTTGCAGGCCACGATGATGAAGAGGCCGCAGGCGAGCATCACCATCTGAATAAGCGACGGGATCGGCAGCGTGCTGGTGCGGCCGTCAGGCGTCGTCCATGTCGGCAAAAGCCCTTTGAAAAAGCCCAGGAGCAGCACAACCGCCACACCCATCGCGAAAATGGCGACCGAGAGACGCACCTTATTGAGGCCCGAAGATTTCGCATTTTTGTCGTCCGTGCGCGAGAGGACCAGATCCTCAAAGTCGCCCTCGGCAACGCGGCGCTTGAATTCGGGATCATCTTCGAGCTCCGTGCCGCGCCAATAAACCGAAAGGCAGGTTGCAGCAGTGGCAATGATGAAGGCCGGCACCGAAATCATCAGGATGTCAAGAAGCGACACGTTGTAGGGCGAAAGCGACGCCACCAGCGCTGCAGTTGCGGCGCTCATCGGCGAAGCCACCACGGCAATGCCCGCAGAGATGACCGAGGCCGCAATCGGACGCTCGGGACGCACGCGGGCCTGAGTGGCCACTTCTGCCACCACCGGGTAGACCGCAAAAGCCACGTAGGCCGTCCCCACAAAGATCACGAAGAAGGAACAGACAAAAGGCGCGACGAACGTAATGGCTTTGGGCCACCGCCGCAGCATCCGCTCGGCAATCTTCACCATCCAGTCCAGACCGCCGGCCCCCTGCAGAATCGATGTGCAGGCGATGACGGCCACAATAATGAGAATGGTTGAAACGGGCGGAGAACTCGGCTTGAGGCCGAAGAAAAGCACCAGAATGCAGACGCCGAGGCCGCCGGCGGCGCCTAGACCAACGCCGCCGTATCGGCCGCCGAGGCCGATGCAGAAGGCAACAGTGAAAAGCTGCAGCCAAAAATTAAGATCGGTTTCCATGATGTATCTCCAGACTTTTCGAGACGAAAAAGTCCTGCTGGGCTGCAGCATCTGCAGCCCAGATCAATGCTGAAAGCTCAAAGAAAGACGGGTGCGGCCGACGACGGTGTGAGGAAGACGTACGACCGCACCCAAGAGGGAGGGAATGGAGCCGCCCTAAAGGCGGGTCTCATTAAGCCTGGAGGGCTTTGGCTTCCTCAGAGAGAACCTTATCGGCGTGTTCGAGCTGCTCACGGACGCGTTCGGGCGCCGTGCCGCCGAATGACCGGCGTGCTTTCACACAGGTTTCGAGCGAGATTTCTTCACGGATATCCTCCTCAATCTTGTCGGAGAACTGACGGTATTCGTCCATAGTGAAGTCGTCGAGACGCTTGTTATGCTTGATGGCGTAGTTCACCATTGACCCCACGATGTGGTGCGCTTCACGGAAGGGAATGCCTTTCTTGGCGAGGTAGTCAGCAAGGTCCGTCGCATTGGCGTAGCCCATGTCCGCTGCGCGGCGCGTCCGCTCTGCGTTCACTTTCATCTTGGCGATCATCGGCGTCACGATGGCGAGGCTGTCGAGGAGCGTGTCGATCGAATCAAAAACCTGTTCCTTGTCTTCGGACAAATCTGTGTTGTAGGCGAGCGGAATGCCCTTCATGATGGTGAGCATCGCCATGAGATTGCCGTACATGCGGCCGGTCTTGCCGCGAATCTTTTCGGCAATGTCCGGATTCTTCTTCTGCGGCATGATGGAGGAACCCGTGCAGAAGTCGTCGGAGAGTTCAATAAACTTGAATTCCTGCGACGAGAAAGTGACGAGCTCTTCGCACAGGCGGCTCAGGTGCATGTAGCACATTGCCGCTGCGGCATTGAATTCGACCATGTGGTCACGATCGGAAACGCTGTCAATCGAATTTTCGGTCGGCCCATCAAAGCCGAGCGCTTTGGCCGTAAAGTCGCGGTCAATCGGGAAATCCGTGCCGGCGAGCGCCGCAGATCCCAAGGGACAGCGTCCCATGCGCTTATAGAGGTCGCCAAAACGCGTGAAATCGCGCTCAAGCATCCAGAAGAACGCCATCATCCAGTGCGCGAAGAGAATCGGCTGGCCCGTCTGCATGTGCGTGAAGCCCGGCATGATCACGTCGGCATTGGCGCGCGCCACCGCGACGCACTCTGCCTGCAGTCCACGGATGGCCGCCTGGACCTCGCGGATCACATGACGCAGATACATCTTCGTAGAGGTCGTCGTCTGGTCATTGCGGCTGCGGCCGGTGTGGAGCCGCCCGCCCGCCGGGCCGACAATTTCGGTCATGCGCTTTTCGATCGCCATATGGATGTCTTCGTCCTTGACGGTGAAGACAAACTTGCCCGAGCGGATTTCTTCGGCGACCTGGTCAAGTCCGCGGCAGATGGCCTGCGCATCCGCTTCGGAAATAATGCCCTGACGCGCAAGCATCGTGGCATGCGTCTGCGAATCCTTGATGTCAAACGGGCACACACGCTGCTCGAACGGAATCGTCGCATTGAACTTTTCAACCAGTTCGTTGGCCGGCAGGTCAAAACGACCGCTGCGGCTCTTGCTCTCTTGGCTGCTCATGAATCTCTCTCCATTTGGGTGGTGGTTTCATTGATGTCATCTTCGACAACATCATCGTCATGAGCGACATTTTCTCTATATTGTCGACAATATAAAAGATAATGTTGTCATAATATTGACGGCGCTCAAAGTCGCCCGCTTCGTCTTTACGCTACTCGGAGAGCGACAAAGAGCTTCATTTCGGCTTAGGATTCAATTCGCACACAGCCCGCACCATCCAAAGGAACCACCATGAGTCAGGAAAAACTCATTCCCGCTGATCAAACCAAATGCGCCGAATTGGCGCGCTTCGTCGTTCGTACAACCTTTGAGGATCTCCCGGAAGCCATCGCACAAAAGGCCGTCCGCCACATCCTCGATTCCATCGGAGCCGGCACGGCCGGCGCCATTGCACCGGAAACGACGATCCTCACGCAGACGCTTCATGCCGCTGGGGAAGGCAGCGGCGCCGCTCCGCTTTGGGGGCGCGGCGAAAAAATGACCCCGCTCAATGCCGCCCTTGTGAACGGCACCGCCTCTCATGCTTTTGAGCTCGACGACACTGGCGGTTGCGACCATTCCGGCGCAGTGGTTGTACCGGCAGCCGTCGCTGCACTCGAACTTGCCGGGCGCCCTGTTTCCGGCAAAGAATTCATTACCGCCGTGGTGCTCGGCTACGACATCGCCCGCAGAGCGCTCGAAGCCTGCGGCGCTTACGAACCCCACAACGGTGCGGGTTTTCATTCCACGGGTACCTGCGGCCCCTTCGGGGCAGCTGCGGCCGCGGCCAAGATTCTCGGACTGAATGCGCTCCAGACGCGTCACGCGCTCGGCATTGCCAGCGCCTACTCAGGCGGCCTCTGGGCCTGCGTTCATGACGGCGCTCAGAACAAGCGCCTGCATGCGGGCCATGCCGCTCAGGGCGGTCTTATGAGCGCGCTGCTGGCTCGTCAGGGCTTCACGGGGCCGGCTCAAGCTTTCGAAGAGGTCTGGGGCGGCTTCAACCACTCCTACGCTCCGACGTCATCGGATCCGGACGCCTGGCTGCGTGACTTAGGCAAAAACTGGAAACTCGCCCGAGTGTCCATCAAGCCGCACGCCTCCTGCCGCTCGACCCATTCTTCGATCGATGCCGTCGACAATCTCATGGCCAAATATGGCTTCAAGGCTGACGAGATTGCTGAAATTCTCATCATCATCAACCCGTTCGTCTACGGCATGTGCGGGGGCACGGCCATTCATCCGATGAATGCCGCGCAGCTCTCGATCCCCTACAGCGTGGCCGCCGATCTGGTTTTCGGCTCGGCCAGTCTTGCCTCCTTCACGCGCGAAAAGCGTGAAGATCCCCGCATTGCTGAAACGATGGCGAAGATCCGATTCGAAGTCGACAAGCGTCAAAAGGACGACGACGAACCGATCGTTCAAGTCACCTTGAAGGACGGGCGAGCGTTTGAAACGCGCGTTCCCATGCCGCTCGGCAGTCCTGTTAATCCCGTCACGGACGAGGCACTCCTTAAAAAGTTCCGCTCGGTGGTCGGTATGGTGCTCTCGCCCGCAGATGTCGACGCACTGGCCGAACGCCTGCTGAGCCTTATTGAGGTGACCGATGTCCGCGCTGAAGTGGCGGAAATTTTGGGACGCACGCCTGCGCACAGGGAAGTGTTCCGCGCTTAACGTGCGCCATTAAAAGCTCTCGGCCGGCAGATAGCCATTCGCCGGCCGATGGGCCGCACCGCGGCAAAACACGCGGCTCTATGCTTTTTTATCCATCGAGCCTGCCGCTGCTTCGCCGCGCCTCAGGTCGTCAGCGGCACCGGCTACTTCCAGCTGAATCACGGTATTGAGCGCCTCGCAGGCCTCGTCCATGCTGCCCACTTTAATGGCGTCCAGAAGACGCCGGTCTCCGGTAATTAAATCCGAAAGATAATCCGACGGCAGGCTTTCCCCTGTTTCCCGCAAAAGCCGCAGGCATTCCGTAAGCAGTGACTCGGCAAAAACCTGCAGCACGCGGTTGCCGCAGCCCGAAATCAATTCGAGGCGAAAAGACTGGTGAATTTCAATCACCGCGGCGCCCGAGATCATCACGCGTTCGAGCTGACCGACCTTCTCCGTCAGGCGGCCGGCCGTCATCGGCGTGAGTCGTTTGACGGCGAGCTCGAGCACGGCATGTTCGATGAGCATGCGGGCTTCAAGATCTTCCATAGCGTTGAAGCCGCTTACAGTCAGCTGAGAGCCGATGTTTTTGGAAAGCTTCTCGGGCTCAGGATCAAGCACGGTGAGTCCGCGTTTCTGCGCACGGTGGATGATCCCCATCCGCGTGAGAATGTCGAGCACCCGACGCACGCGGTAGCGGGAAACGTTGAACCGTTCGGCGAGCTTCATTTCCGTATCCATCTTGCCGCCTTCCTGTGCCTGATGGATCAGGTGGTTGTGAATGTCGCGAAAGAGGCTTTCCTCGTCCATGAAGCGTCCAGAAGGAATGTCGGCCGCAGCACAAGCCGCTTATTGACAGATCGATAAAAAGAAGGGAGCAAGCGTTCCGTTGTCGCCAGCATCGTTAGTTAAGCATGAAAACTTATCGCGCCAGCACATGCCCGTCAAGCGCAGCTGATCCCGGATGCACGCACCGTACCTGATTTTGCAGCATCCGAGTCCCTCGAATCATACGTTTTTAGACTGGTGATGCAAGGCCATGTTGTCGACAAATATCAGCAACTAAGCCTCAAGTCCTAGGCCGCATCAACTTGACGCAGGAAACGCATTTGCGCTTTCAAAAGAAGCCTTTACAGCTTGAGTCATGATCAGCAAAATTCGTTTTCGAAAATTCAAATATGCGGCCGCAGAACCTCCTGCAGACCGTTCCGATTGATGGAGTTTGTTCATGTCTCTTAAGACCAAAGTTCTCACTGCCGCCGCATTTGCTGCTCTGCTCGCTTCCACCGCCGTTCAGGCTGTGACCTATACGGTCGGCACAGGCGCGACCTATCGTCCCTTTGAATACGAAGCGCCGAACAAAGAAATCGTCGGCTTTGACATCGATTTGATGAAAGCCATCGCCAAGGCTCAGGGCTTTGACGTCGAGTTCGTCAATACCACTTGGTCGACCATCTTCCCGGCGCTCAACAACGGTGACCGCGACATCATCATGTCCGGCATCACCATCACGGACAAGCGCAAGGAGGCCGTCGACTTCTCCGAACCCTACTTCCTCGCCCACCAACTCATCCTCACGAGCTCGAACCTGCAGATTAAGAGCCTCAAGGATCTCGAGGGCAAGCTGATCGCCGTCGTCAATGCTTCTGCGGGCGACGTAGCCGCTTCGAACGCTTTCGGCAAGGCTTCGACCAACATCCGCCGTTTTGACAACACGCCGCTCGCGCTTGAAGAGCTCGCCAACGGCGGCGTCGATGCCATGATCGGCGACGTGGGCGTGCTGCAGTGGTACATGAAGCAGAACCCCGACAAGAAGTTCAATCAGTGCCGTGATCCGGAATTCCAGGAACAGTACTTCGGCATTGGCGTGCGCAAGGGCAACACTCAGGTGCTCAACGACGTCAACGCGGGCCTGAAGAAGGTTATCGAGTCGGGCGCCTACAACGAGGTCTACCGCAAGTGGTTCGGTTCGGATGCTCCGAAGCAAGTGATCGTCCTTTGACTCAATCCTTGAAGCAGAGGGCAGCAGAGGATTCCCCGGCTGCTCATCGGCTTCAAGGTTAAAGCGCGCCGCTCATCCGACATATCCGGACGCGGCGTTTTCCTTATTCAGAACAACAACAAAAAGGATCCCTCATGTTTGGCTTCGAATCCAGTGTTATTGCGGAATACTGGCCGCTTTTCGTCCATGGCGCCTGGACGACCGTCCAGGTGACCATCATCTGCGTCTGCCTGGGCATGTGTCTGGGAACGCTCTTAGGCATGGGCCGCCTCGCACAGGCGCGCTACAACCCGCTTAAAGGCTTCCTGCACTACTGCGTGCGCTGGCCGATCACGGTCTACGTGAGCTTCTTTCGCGGCACGCCGCTCTTTGTGCAGATTTTTCTCATGTACTTTGCCGTGCTACCGGTCTTTATTCACCCGGTTGACGGCTTGCTGATTTCGGGCCAGCTTGCCCGCGACATCCGCTCGAACTACGGCGCAATGCTCGCCGGCGTCTGCGCCATCACCCTGAATTCGGGCGCTTATATGTGTGAAATCTTCCGCGCCGGCATTCAGTCGCTCGACAAGGGACAGATGGAAGCTGCCCGCTCGCTCGGCATGTCCTACATGCAGGCCATGCGTACGATCATCCTGCCGCAGGCCTTCCGCCGCATGCTGCCCGCACTCGGCAACAACGCCATTGCTATCCTGAAGGATTCCTCGCTCATCTCCGCCATTGGTCTGGCCGAACTCGCCTACGCCGCCCGTACTGTCGCGGGCGCCTCGGCCCGCTACTGGGAACCCTACATCACCATTTCCTGCGTGTACTGGGTGATGACGCTGCTCCTCGCCTGGGGCATCCGCAGACTTGAAGCCCGCCTCGGCCGCGGCGACAACGGCATTGGGAGCTAAGAGCCATGACCGAACCCATCGTATCCATTCAGAATCTGAAGAAAGCCTTCGGCGACCATGTCGTGCTCGACGGCATCAATCTCAACGTCATGCCGGGCGAAAAGGTCGTTGTGCTCGGCCCTTCGGGATCGGGCAAGAGCACGATGCTTCGCTGCATCAACGCCCTTGAGATACCGACCTCCGGCGCCATCTTCTTCAACGGCATCGAAGTCACCAATCCGAAGACCGACCTCAATCACGTGCGCGAGCACCTGGGCATGGTTTTTCAGCGCTTCAATCTCTGGCCGCACAAAACCGTCATTGAGAACGTCATGCTTGCCCAGCAGCTCGTTCTTAAAAAAGATCCGGCGGCAGCCAAGACCCGTGCTGTTGAACTCCTCAAGAGCGTCGGACTTTTCGACAAGGCCGACGCCTATCCGGCAAGCCTTTCGGGCGGTCAGCAGCAGCGCGTTGCTATTGCCCGAGCACTTGCCATGGAACCCAAGGTTATGCTCTTTGACGAACCGACCTCTGCGCTTGACCCGGAACTCGTGGGCGAAGTGCTTGCCGTCATGAAGCGGCTGGCTGAATCCGGCATGACGATGATCGTCGTGACGCACGAAATAGGCTTTGCCAAAGAGGTCGCCGACCGCGTGGTCTTTATGGACGGCGGCCATATCATTGAAGAAGGCGCACCATCGGAAATTCTGGTCGCGCCCAAAGAAGAGCGTACAAAGTCCTTCCTCGCGCGAGTGTTGTGAAACGGCCTCAGCCTTTTTCAAAGTTCAAACTCAAGCCGAAGCGTCCTTCATGCGCTTCGGCTTTTTTCGCTTCAAAGGAAAGTACCTCGATAATCCTCAATGTCATTGATTTACAAAACAAATCAATGTAATCATGAATACGTAAGCGGACCCGAATTCTTTGCGTATCATCAAGCTGAACCGTACAATCAATCAAAAGAAGTACCTACGAGGAAGCACTTATCCGGTAACTTACTTTCATGCATGAGAAAGCATTTGTTTTAGCTGTGCTTTCAGCCCATTTGCTCTGCTGCGGTCTGCCGCTGTCACCTGCTTCTTTTGAAGGATTGGCATAAACCCGTACGCTTGATAGCCTCGCAATGCAATCTGCTTCCTTCAGACTTTCGCCTGACATAGTTTTTCACGCCATTGTTTCCCTCTCGGAGATCCGACGAATGCCTCTCGGCCGCATACATTCCTACGAAACCTTCGGGTCCGTTGACGGCCCCGGCGTCAGGTTTGTGGTCTTCATGCAGGGCTGCCGGATGCGCTGCGTCTACTGCCACAATCCGGATACTTGGCGCATTCATGCCGGTGAAGAAAAGTCTGCTGCCGAAGTGCTTCGCATGGCGCTGCGCTACCGCCCGTACTGGGGCAAAGAGGGCGGCATCACGGTAAGCGGCGGAGAGCCCCTCCTGCAAATCGACTTTCTGATTGAGCTCTTCGAACTGGCCAAAACCGAAGGCATCCACACCACGCTCGATACGTGCGGTCTGCCCTTCACCAAGGATCCGGCGTGGCTCGCCAAATTTGAGCGCCTCATGAAGTTGACCGACCTCGTGATGCTCGACCTCAAGCACATTGACCCGCCGACACATAAGCGGCTGACCGGCTGGAAGAACGACTCCATTCTGGCCTGCGCCCAGTGGCTCTCAGAACACGGCAAACCCATGTGGATCCGCCACGTGCTCGTGCCGGGCTGGACGGATGAAGATGCCGCGCTGGTGAAACTCGCCGCCTTCGTTGCCGAGCTTCGAACGGTCAAACGCGTGGAGGTGCTTCCTTACCACACGTTTGCCATCCCCAAATGGGACCGACTCGGAATACCCAACAAAATCCGAGACGTTCTGCCCCCCGAACCTGAACGCGTAGCCAATGCGAAACGCATTCTGCATGCGTTCGGCGACTGACCGATTTCCCCAAACTTTTGAATGCTTTGATTATTTCTGGAGGTTTATATGACCAACGCTTGGAGAGGCTTCCGAGGCGATCACTGGCGCGACGACGTCAACGTGCGCGACTTCGTGCAGCAGAACTACACCCCTTATGACGGCGACGAATCGTTCCTCGCCGAACCCACTGACGCTACCCGCAAACTCTGGGGACGCCTGGCCGAACTTCAAAAGGAAGAACGCGCCAGGGGCGGCGTGCTCGACTGTGAAACCGAAATTGTCAGCTCCATTACAGCCTACCCTGCCGCCTATCTCGACCCTGAACATAAGGAATACGAGAAGGTGGTCGGCATGCAGACCGACAAGCCCCTCAAGCGTGCGTTCATGCCCTACGGCGGCATCCGCATGGCTCAGGAAGCGGCGAGCACGTACGGCTTCCATGTGAACGACAAATACACCAAGATCTTCAACGAGTACCACAAGACCCACAATCAGGGCGTTTTTGATGCGTACACCGACGAGATGCGCGTGGCCCGGCGCAACCACATCATTACGGGTCTGCCCGACACGTACGGACGCGGCCGCATCGTGGGCGACTACCGCCGTGTGGCGCTCTACGGCATTGACGCACTGGTCGCGGGAAAAAAGAAGGACCTCGCCAACTGCGGCTGCGGCATCATGACTGACGACGTTATCCGTCAGCGTGAGGAACTTTCCGACCAGATCCGCGCACTCGGACAGATGAAAGTCATGGCCGAAAGCTACGGCTTTGACATTTCCGGCCCGGCGAAGAATGCCCGCGAAGCCGTGCAGTGGCTTTATTTCGGCTACCTTGCCGCCATCCGCACGCAAAACGGCGCAGCCATGTCCGTGGGCCGCATCTCTACCTTTCTCGATATTTATATCCAGCGCGATCTCGCTGAAGGGACGCTCACGGAAACTGAAGCGCAGGAGCTCATTGACCACCTCGTCATGAAGTTCCGCATGGTGAAGTTTGCCCGTATTCCGGCCTACAACCAGCTCTTCTCGGGCGACCCGGTCTGGGCCACGCTGGAGATGGCCGGACTCGGCATGGACGGCCGTTCGATGGTAACGAAGAGCGACTTCCGCTTCCTCCATACGCTCGAGAACATGGGACCGGCTCCGGAGCCCAATCTCACGGTGCTTTATTCGAAGAACCTGCCGAAGGCCTTCCGCAAATATTCGGCCAAGGTCTCCATTAATACGTCCAGCGTTCAGTACGAAAACGACGATGTGATGCGTCCGATCTGGGGCGACGACTATTCGATCTGCTGCTGCGTATCGGCCACCGAAACCGGCAAGGAAATGCAGTTCTTCGGCGCTCGTGCCAACCTCGCCAAGTGCATGCTCTACGCCATCAACGGCGGCGTTGACGAAAAGACCGGCACGCAGGTGGCGCCGGCCTTCCGCCCGATCACGAGCGAATATCTCGACTACGACGAAGTGATGCTGCGCTTCAAGCCCATGATGAATTGGCTCGCGGGGATTTACGTCAATACGCTCAACCTCATCCACTACATGCACGACAAGTACTTCTATGAGGCCGCAGAAATGGCGCTCATTGATACCGACGTGCGCCGCACCTTCGCCACCGGCATTGCCGGGTTCTCACACGTGGTCGATTCGCTCTGTGCGATCAAGTACGCCCGCGTGAAAGCGATCCGCAATGAGGCCGGCGTGGTGGTGGACTATGAAACGGAAGGCGACTTCCCGCGTTACGGCAACGACGACGATCGTGCGGACAAGCTTGCAGTGTGGCTCCTCAAGGAGTTTCTCACCTGCATCCGCCGCTACCCGACCTACCGTCATTCCGAAGCGACGACCTCGATTCTCACGATCACGTCCAACGTGGTGTACGGCAAAGCCACAGGGTCGCTTCCCGACGGCCGCAAGGCCGGCGCGCCGCTTGCGCCTGGCGCCAACCCAAGCTACGGCGCAGAGCAGAGCGGTCTGCTCGCCTCGCTCAATTCCGTAGCGAAGCTCCCCTACGAGTATGCGCTTGACGGCATTTCCAACACCCAGACGATCAGCCCCGATGCGCTCGGTCACTCACTTGACGAACGCGCGGACAATCTCGTCAACGTGATGGACGGCTACTTCGCTCAGGGCGCTCACCATCTCAACGTCAATGTCTTCGGTACAGAGAAGCTCATCGACGCGATGGAGCACCCCGAAAAACCCGAGTACGCGAACTTCACCATCCGCGTCTCCGGATATGCCGTGAAGTTCATCGACCTGACGCGCGAGCAGCAGCTCGATGTGATTTCCCGCACCTGCCACAAGCGCATGTAATGACGCCCCTTGGCGCTCAAGGGCCTTATCCCTTGAGCGCTTCGAGTGAGTGGCAGCTCAAGCTCCCGAAGAACGCATACCGTTTCTTCGGGAGTATTTTTTTCGGCCCGACAAAGGCCGGCAATCTATAAAGCGAAGCCCTGCCCTTCGGCCGGAGAGGACGGACGGAGCCGCCCCACTGAAACTCTGGGCCGGCTCAATCCTCTGCCGCATTAAGGGCTCACCCCAAGTCCTTTAGAAAGAGCTCAGCGAGAGCCATGACGGCCATTTAAGTGCCGCTTTGAAACTCAACAGCCCGCTCGCCGGCGATGCGTCCCATCACAAGGCAGTTCGTGATGCCTGCGCCGCCGAGCCGGTCAAAACCAAAAATCCCTCCGACGACCTCCCCAGCGGCAAAAAGTCCCGGAATAACGCCGCCCGTTTGCGCACGCACCTGCGCCTGGGCATCCGTCAAAATGCCGTCCAAAGTGGTGTGCACATAGATCTGCTCCTCACCAAAATAAAAGGGCGGCTTTTCGATCCTTTGGGTGAAGACTTTTTTGCCGGTCAGCGAATCCAGCCCTGCATCAGCCGCCCGATTGTATTGGGCGAACGTTTGTTCGAGCACCGTCGGAGGGATCCTCATCGCTGCTGCCATCTCCCTGATGGAGCCGGCTTTTCTCACGATGCCGTTGATGAGCTTCAGACTCAGCGTTGCACCCTTATAAGACTGCGCATCGGTGATCACCCAGCAGCGCCGGGACTTCAATTTGAGGATGTGTTCAGAAATCGCATTCCAAGGCAGATTCTCATCGACGAAGCGTCGGCCGGTTTCATCCACGTACATGTCGCCGCCCGCATAGTCGATTAATCGACCGCCCCAAAAAGGCAGCAGCTGCAAGCCGAAACCTTCGGCAATAACGCCGCCGGCGCGCTGCGCCAGATCCAAACCATCGCCTTGTGCACCGTCCCAAGCGGTGCCGTAAGGATCGGCACTCGTATGAATATCGGCAGTGAGCTGCGGCATGATCTTCATGCGGCGATCCACATTAGCAGTAAAGCCGCCGGACGCAATGATGACGGCAGGCGCTTGGAAATACTTGAGGCGAACTTCATTTTCTGAGCGAATGGTTACGCCGACCTTCCAGGATGATTCCTGTCGTTCAAGCGTTTCAACCTTCGCCGAGAGAATTGTTTTCCCGCCCAAACGCCGATAGCAGTCCATGACCGCGAGGACATAGCTCCGTCCGGCAGAATTGCCCGGCATTGCCCAGCTGCGCGGATGAAGTCCCGATCGGGCTTCAAAAGGACGGCCGAAGGAGACGCCGAGCCCTTCGAGCCAATCGAGCATGGCTGCGGACCCGCGGGCGATCTGTACCAAACGTTCCGGGTCTCCGCTGCCGCCGCCCACAGCGAGCGCATCGGCCACAAACTGTTCGACAGAGTCGCGCCAGCCATTTGAAAATGCTCCGGCTCTTTCCGGCGCCACCGCAGCGATGGAGCCGCTCGAATAAAGAGAGTGACCGCCGACAAGCGGTCCTTTTTCCAATATCAGCACGCGCCGGGCACCGGACTCCAGTGCGCTCGCGCCGGCTGTCAGACCGGCGAGCCCGGAACCGATCACTATGACCTGCTGCCAAGGCTCGAGCGCATCGGATGAATCTTCAAGAACGGCTGCCAGAAGCGATGACGGCAAGGCCGAGGCGACTGCGCCCGCGGTGAGAAGCGTTCTGCGCGTCGTCATGGCACATCCTTGGGCTGCGGCGTCGGGAGATTTTCCAGCCACTGATAAGCCTCGAGAGAACTCTGAACACCCAATTTGGCATAAGCATTAGCTTTATGCATCTTGACGGTTTCCGCACCGATGCCGAGCACTTCGGCGGCTTCCTTATTGGAAAGCCCTTTAGCCGCAAGCACAAAAACTTCACGCTCTCGGGGCGTCAGCGCATCGTAGGCCGCTTGATAACTCTGAGCTTCGGCTGCCGCCTTTGCAGCCGCAAGTGACTTTTTGCAGGCACGCTCCACGGCAGCCGCCAGCACCATCGGATCCCCTCGTTTCTCAAGGAAATCCAGTGCACCATATTTCATGGTATGCACCGCCGTTGCAACATCGCCGTGCCCGGTCAAAAAAATCACCGGCAAGCGGCTTCCAGCCTCTACAAAGCGCCGCTGCAGGTCAAGTCCAGTCATGCCGGGCATGCGGATATCCAGCACAGCGCACCCCGGACGCTGGAGGTCGTCATCCTGAAGAAACGCTGCCGGACTTTCCCAATCCTCCACCTGCCAGCCAAGCGCTGTGAGAAAGGCCTTCTGGCTTTCGCGAAAGTCGTTGTCATCGTCGACAAGACGCACCAAAGGCGTCGGCAGAATGCATTTCATGAAAAAAATCCTTTTAGAGCGGCAAATCCCGAGCATCGATCATAACGACAGCCGCAACGCCTCCCGTTGGGCGAGCTTCAAAGAGAATTGAGGCGCCATGCCGATCGGCTATGCCTCGACAGATAGAAAGACCGAGTCCCAAGCCGCCGAAGGTTGAAGGATCGGCTGAAACGCTGGCCGCTTTGCGATTAAGGCGCTCGAGTGAACCCGCGTCGAGCATGATGCCGGGATTCTCCACCCGTATCCGCCAGCGATTTGCAGCTTCCTGCGGTTTATCGAGTGTGAGACGAACTTCGGCAGGTTCATCGAGCGAATCCTTCATTGACTTCATCGCTGATGCACCATTACGCACCAGATTGAGAAAGAGAATTTCGAGTTCGAGCGGACGCCCTGTGGTCCAGGCTTCACGCACTGCAGAAGAAAAAACCACTTTTGTGCGTTCGGCGCTTCGCTCTTCCGCACGGAAAGCGCTTATCGCCCGCTCAATGATTGGCATGAGGTCACATGCCGCCAGCGGTTCGTCCTCTTTTTTCGCATATGCGCGCACGCTCGAAACGATGTCGGCGATGCGGTTCGCTTCATAGTCGATGCGCCCGAGAGCCTGTTCAAGTCCGGCATGCGCACTGGTTTCATCATCGCGGAAAACGCGCTGGGGACACTTCATGCGGATCACGGCTGCCCAGGTGCGCAAAGCGCCCACGGGCGCATTGATTTCATGAGCAATCATGCTCGACATCTGCTGCACAATCGAGCGGCGTTCAAAACCGGCGAGTTCCAATCGAGCGGCAGAAGCCTCTTCGGCAAGACGCTCACGTTCATTCATCGCCTTAGCGAGTTCCCGCGTGCGGCGCCGCACCAGCGCATGAAGCCTCAGTTCATTCAGTACGAGGAGCAGCAAAAACCCGGCCGCCGCCAGTACTTTGCCAAAGTGCCGTTCAATGAGTGCACTGGGACTCATATCCTTCAAATAAGCATAGGGACCGATTTCCAGGTCCTTCAAAAGCCCGTCGACATCCGCATGCGAAACGTTTGTGAGCCACTCATACCCGCTCGCATCTCTGAGCCCCAGGAGCGCCACGGTCATATCGCGTACCGCGGTTTCCGGAGCGGAAGAAAGCGACCACAAGCTCAAATCCGGATAAAGTGCTGTTGAGTGCGCACAGGCGAGGTCTCCGGTCTTGGCGTTAATAACCCGAATATCCTCCGCGCGCACCAGGCCGTGCATGCGCACGGCTTCAAGCAGGCAGGCGGGCAGAATCGCCGCATCGGTCGAGCCGTTGAGGAGTGCGGAAAGCACATCCGGATAAGCATTGTTGCGGTACCCGACAAACCCAAAAAAATGATCCGGTTCAAACCCCTGCTGCCGGAGTTCCCGTGCCGCTGCAAGCCAGCCGTCGATGGCCGTCGGGAGTCCCGCAAAGACCCTGCGGCCGCGCAAATCCGCAAGGGATTGAAAGCGGGAATCCGCACGGACAGCGAACACGGCTCCCACTGAACGCTCTGCGCTCTGGGCAAGATTCGTGCGCCGAGTGGCGATACGGGCAGCCTCGACTCCGGTCATGCCGGAAAAAGAAGCCGGCGCAAAAAGAAAGTCCGGACGCAGACGCTCAATCTGAGTCTTCGCCTCGGCGTCAGCAATCGTCACGGTCCTGACGAAATACTTCGGCAGTGCGCGCTGCAAGGCCGCCGCCGTCTGCCGAAGCATGAAAGCGTCGTAGGGATTGACCAATGTATCGAGTTCCGCAATCGTGATCACAGGGCGAAACTGCTGTGCCTGAGGATCTATGGCGAGAGAGGCCGAAGAAACCGCAGCCGGCGTCTCTCCCTCCGGAGGACGTCCGACGGCCGGTTCCGCCCCAAATAAAGAGACGAATGAGCAGACGAAAGGAATCAGCAGCCGCAGCGAAATCGAAGCCATGAGTCCGGCAAAAAACAAGAATGTCAGCCTCTCCCCCCGAACGGGGGTAGGCCCAGTAAAGGCACTGTAGCAAACTCCTTCTGCACATCCGGAGCAGAAATCGAATTTACCCAAAAGATTCTGCTTCGCAGTTGATTCCACTGACTATCAGAAAAAAAGAGCACCCTTATGCAGCGCCGTCATCTCCTCAGTTCCGCTTTCGCCGCCGCAGTCTCTGCCGCAGGCGTCACTCAGGCGAGCACCATTGATCAATTCGAAGGCAAGACGCGTCCGATCGATACGATGAATCGTGTCAAGGGCTGGCAGCCCGGCGCCGTCGAGCCCATCGAAATCAAAGGACGATCCATTGGCACAGGCCGCCCGAAGCTCATCGCGCCCACCACCGCCAAAACACCGGACGATCTCGTTGCGACGGTCAAGCAGTTTGCGGCAATGAAAGCGCTCGACATGATCGAAGTCCGCATCGACTATCTGGGCCGCCTTGCACCCAAACAATATGCCGACGTGACCCGCCGCGCCTATGAGGCCGCGGGCGACAAGATCGTGCTCGTGACGCTGCGCAACGGTACGGACGGCGGTCCCTTCATTGCCGAGGACGATTACTACGGAGAAGTCTACGAAGCGGTACTCACCGAAGGCCGTGCCGATATAGTCGATATTGAACTTTTCCGCGATGCCGCCATGGTGCGCCGGCTCGTCGACACCGCTCACAAGAAAGGCGTGAAGGTGATTATCAGCGACCATGAATTCAAATTCACTCCTGACGAAGGCGAACTGATCCGCCGCCTCCTGCTCGAGCAGGAAGCCGGCGCGGATATTTTGAAACTCGCCGTCATGGCCGCTTCGCCTGAAGACGCCCTCACCGTGATGAACGCGACGGCCAAAGTCCGCCACTACTACTCGAACCGTCCGATGCTCACGATGGCCATGGGCAAATGGGGCGTACTCACCCGCATTACGGGCGAAGGATTCGGCTCTGACCTCACGTTTGCGAGCGTCGGCGGCAAAGCGAGCGCCCCCGGTCAAATTCCTGCCGAGGACTGTCTCAATGTCCTTGAAGTGCTCCACAAGGCTATGAATCCTCAGTAACCTGTTCGGATCAGCCGTTTCCAACACTTCCGCCGCTTCACTCACGGCGGCGGATACTGAATTTCACTTTCTTCCATCTTCTCACCGCAGAGATTTCAATATGAAGAAGACTCTCCTCACGCTTTCCATTGCCGCGGTATTTGCCGTCGGCGCATCCGCCGCTGAATTTAAAGCGGGCACTTATACGGCCAAAGCGCCGGGCATCCACGGCGACGTAACAGTCACTGTCACTTTCACGAAGGATAAGATTGCCGACGTCAAGGTTACGCACTCCGAAACCCCGGGCATCGGCTCCAAGGCCGCTGAGCTGCTCCCGGGCCGCATCGTTGAGCGTCAATCCCCGCAGGTTGACGGCGTTACCGGCGCCACCATCACCTCGACGGCGATCCGCACGGCCGTAGCCGACACGGTGAAACAGGCCGGCGCGGACCCTGCGGCGCTCGTTCCGCTCGCTGTTAAAAAGCAGGCGAAAAATGAAACCGTCGACACCGATGTCGTCGTCGTGGGCGGCGGCGGCGCCGGCATGTCCGCCACCATTCGTACACGCATGAACGGCCTCAACGTCGTTCTCGTCGAGAAAATGCCCTTCATCGGCGGCGCCGCTTCCATTTCGGGCGGCCAAGTGGTCGCGCAGGGCTCCAAGCTCCAGAAGGCCTTCGGCGTGACGGATGACTCGGTCGAATCGATGGTGAAGGACTTCCAGGCCAATGGCCACAACCTCAACGACCTCTCCAAGCTCACGCTCTACGCAAAGAACGTCGGCCCGACGATCGATTGGCTCCACGACCAGGTCGGCGTCAAGTTCATTCCGAACGACCTCCCGTTCCTCGCCGAATACTCCCATCGCCGCGCCCTTGAATTCCAGGGCGGCGCGGGTACGATGGCGCAGCATCTGCGCGAAGTCATCGGCTCCAACGGTGCGAAGGTTCTCTTCAACACCCGCGTTGAAAAACTGATCGTCGAGGACGGCAAGGTGACGGGCGTTGAAGCCGTTGACGGCAACACCGGCACCAAATACACGATCCGCGCAAAGAAGACGCTGCTTACCACCGGCGGCTACGGCAACAATAAGAACCTTCTCACGGATACCTATAAGAACACGCTCTATTACGGCCCCGTCTCCTCAACGGGCGACGGTCTGCAGATGGCCCAGAAGCTTGGCGTGAAAACCCAGCTCCTCGAATACGGCAAGCGCTATCCGAACGGCATTGAAGTTGCGCCGGGCAAGGCCAAGTCCACCATCTACGCCAATGTCGGCGCGTTCGACCAGGCCGGCATCCTCGTGAGCCGCGACGGTCTGCGCTTTGTCAACGAAAAGGCGTCGAACCGTCACATTCTCGACCCGATGCTGCAGCAAAAGGGCGGTATGGCTTATGTCTTCATGGATCAAAAGTCTTGGGAGGGCTTCTATAAGCGTCTCCCGGAAACGGGTGTTTCGCACGAAGATGCTGACAAGTACCTTGCCGCCAACGGCAAGTCGGCTCCGATCTTTGTGAAGGGCGCGACGCTTGAAGAAGCGGCCAAGCTTGCCGGCATCAACGCTGAAAATCTCAAGGCAACGGTCGCCAAGTACAACAGCTTTGTGAAAGCACAAAAGGATGCTGACTTTGGCCGCCCTGTCCAGTATATGAAGGCTGAAATTGCCGCCGAAGGCCCGTACTACATCGTCGAACAGAAGCCCCGCTTCGCCACGACAATGGGCGGCGTCTGCACGGATGATCACCTCAATCTCATCCAGAACAACGGCAAAGTCATCCCCAACCTCTACGGCGCGGGTGAACTTGTGGGCGGCGTAATGGGCGACGATTCGCCTGCCGGCGCCAACGTCGGCTGGGCGCTCACTTCCGGACGCGTTGCTGCCGATGCCATCGCAGAGGCCATCAAAGCGGGCAAGTAAGCCTCTCTCCTTATTGCCGACGAGCGCAATCCCCCTAAAAACGAGTGGTTAGCGAACACTCGTCAGGGCGCTTCGCCGGCATAAGCACCTTGAGCAGCGTGACGCCGTCACGCTGCTTTTTTATCTGCATTTGCCTTTGCGGCCGTGAGAGCGATCGACAAAAGCGGTATCAGGCAGAAATCAGATGCAATTGCAAACTGTTCGACAATATCGTTTGCGCTACGCTTCATTTCACCATGAAGCATTCCCATATCTCACACTCTCAGCCCCAAGGCGGCCTCTCTCGCCGGCGGTTCCTCTATGCCGCGGCGGCGGGCAGCGCACTTCTGAGCGCCGGCGCGCTCACGGCATGCGCCTCTAAACCGAATGTGCCCGAGCCGCTCGTCCAGCCGCTCGGACAAACGACCTTTGCGGCCTATGCTGCCGACACGCGCGCCTGGATCGAATCGCGCCGACGCTGGGCCACGGACGATCATGCGCTTGAACTTGAAGCCAACTGCCCGGCGGAGACACGTCCGCCCGCGGACACGCCGATCTTGGGCGGCATTCTCTGCATTCACGGGTTAGGCGATTCGCCGTGGTCCTTTGTCGACCAAGCGAAGAATCTTTCGGCTGCCGGATGGCTGGTGCGCACAGTGCTCCTTCCCGGCTGCGGGACCATGCCCGAAGATATGGCAACTCCGACGGCTGACGACTGGCGGCGCGTCGTGAATGAACAGGTTGCCGTGCTGCGGCGGGATCTCAATCAGCTGGGACCGGGCACCGACGGGAAACCGCGGCCTATGTGGCTGGGGGGCTTCTCCACCGGATGCAATCTGGCGCTCGAGGCCGCGCTTACCGGCCAAGCGGATGCCGACGGGCTGCTGCTCTTTTCGCCCGCCTTTGTCGTGCGCACGCATCTCACCTTCCTCGCGCCGCTCTTAAAGCCCTTCATCACGTGGCTCAGGGAACCTCAGGAATCCCTGATGGGCGGTCAGACAGCCTTTCGCTATACGATGGTCCCGGTGTCAGGGCTCGCGGCCTTCGTCGATACCATGCGCGGCGTCGATGATGCGCTCAAGGCGAAGCCCTTTGCCAAGCCTGCTGTGGTGATGCTCTCCGAGCACGACTCCATTCTCGACGCCCAATCGCTCATTGAATGGATTCCGCAGCGCTTTACCTCCGCGCAGTCCCGCTTCATCTGGTACGGCTCCCGCGAAGGACTGGGCAAAGCCGCCAAAGATCCGCGGATTATTGTGCATCCCGATGAAATTCCGTCCGAGCGCATTTGGAGCTTCTCGCACATGGCGATGAGCTTCTCCCCCGACAATCCGGAATACGGCCGGCATGGCCGCTCGCATATCTGTACGCCCGAGGGCGAAAAGCCCTCCTACGCAGCCTGCCGCCGGGGCGAGGTCGACTATGGCGCCTGGGGCGACAAGCGCCGCGGCAAGATCCGTGCACGTCTGACCTTCAATCCGTATTTTGATGAGCAGCAGCGCGTGATTCAGTCCGTCATGGAAAGATCCGCGTGAGAGCCTGCTTCAGGTGCGGATCTTCCAGCCCTTAACGAGTAGCACCACAGCGGCCGCCGTGACGGCCAAAGCCGTTGCGGCAACGATGAGGAGGCTCAGCGTCGTGTTGGTGTCGCCGCTCCCGAAGAATCCCTGCCGAAAGCCGTCTACCAAGTAGTAGAAGGGATTGAGGCGGCTCGCGGCCTGCCAGAAGGGCGGAAGCGAATCCACGGAATAAAAGACGCCCGAAAGGAAGGTGAGCGGCATGATGACGAAATTCATCACCGCTCCCATCTGATCGTATTTTTCGGCCCAAAGCGCCGTGATGAGACCCAAGGCCGCCATGATGGCCGCACCGAAGAAGCCGAAAGCAATAAGGAGCCCCGGTTCACGCACCGGGGGAGATGCCCACCAGGAGCAGAGCAGATAGAGCCCGGCGCCAGCGAGCGCTGAGCGCACGAAGCTCGCGCCGATATAGGCCGCGGCCACCTGCGGTCCCGGGATGGCCGGCAGAAGAATAAAGACGAGATTCCCTGAAATCTTCGACTGAATGAGTGAGCTCGCCGTGTTGGAAAACGCATTCTGCAGCACCGTCATCATGATGAGGCCCGGAATGATGAAGGCCGTATAGGACACGCCCTCATAGACGGGCAGGTGCTTGGAGAGCGCTTCGCCGAAAACAAAGAGATAGAGCCCGCCCGTGAGGACAGGAGCCAGCACGGTGTGCATCCACACCTTGAGGAAGCGGATCACTTCCTTTTTAAAGAGCGTCCAGAAAGGAACCCACATCAGGCTTCACCTCCCGTAACAGCGAGGAAGACATCCTCCAGATCGGGCTGTCCTACCGTCAGATTTTCAATCTCCGCGCCGGCCGCCTTCAGGCTTTCGAGCTTTCGCAAAGCGTCGTCGGCGTCTTCAATTCGCAGCGTCACATCATTGCCGTGACGGCGCATAAGGTCGCGCGCCGCTTCGGGCGGCAGGTCCCCCTTTACCAGCCGGCAGCGGAGCACTCGGCCTTCAAAGCGCGACAAAAGCGCTTCCGTGCGGTCAAGCGCTGCAACCTCGCCCTTCTTCATGATGGCGATGCGGCTGCAAAGCGCCTGCGCCTCTTCGAGGTAGTGCGTTGTGAGAATCACCGTCCGCCCCTCGCGATGCAGCCGTCCGATGAAGTCCCAGAGGTGTTCGCGAAGCTCAACGTCTACGCCGGCCGTCGGCTCATCGAGCACGATCACCGGCGGCTTATGAACGAGCGCCTGGGCAACAAGCACACGGCGCTTCATACCGCCCGAGAGCGCTCGCATGGAAGCGTCCGCTTTGTCGGTCAAACCCAGATTGGCGAGAATTTCATCAATCCAGTCGTCATTTCGGAGAATGCCCCAGTAGCCCGACTGAAAGCGCAGCGTTTCGCGCACCGTCAGAAACGGGTCGAAAGTGATTTCCTGCGGCACGATGCCGAGAAAGAGCGATGCGGCTCGTCGATCTGTACGGGTATCCATGCCGCGAACAAGAATGCGCCCGCCCGTCGGCGTGGTCAGTCCGCCGAGGCAGGAAATCAGCGTTGTTTTGCCGGCGCCGTTTGGGCCGAGCAGACCGAAGAATTCGCCTTCGTCAACGTCAAAACTCACGCCCTTCAAGGCAAGAGTGCCCGAGGCGTAGCGTTTTTCGAGGGAGTCGATGCGAACGGCAGGCTGTGCCGAGGCCATTACCAATTCACTCCGAAGATGGTGCGGAAGCGCTCGACGCCGCGCTCGAGATCCATGCGGTCCGGGTGCGTTTCGCTCGCCAGACGGCGCGCTTCGCGCTCGGGCGTCACCTTGCCGCCCATCATCGCGGTCATCCGTTCGAAGAGCGCCGGATCAATACGGCCGCGGCAGAGATAAGTGCCTGCGAGGGTATTGTTTTTGCCCGCTGCTGCCAAACTCTCCGACGTACGCTTCATCCAGTCGAGCGCTTCGGGCGTTTCAGCATTGCCGCCCATGGTGGCGAAGCACCCGATCGTCTTGCCTTCGAGCTTTTTCGCTGCCGCCTGAATGTCTTCAGGCGCCATGCCGCGGTCGCACCAGAAACCGAGCAGAATCGGATTAAAGCCCGACAAGTCTTCGGGCAGCGCTTCAGGCTTGACCAGGACGGCCCCAGGCATCGCGTCGCAGATGGCGTGACCGAGAATCATGGTGTTGCCCGTACGGGAGCTGATGACGACAAGAGGCTTGGCGGCGGCAGCAGTCATGGGGAATCTCCTCGAAAATGGTAGTGAACGCAGGACCGTTAAAATGCAGTCCGTCTGCGCAGTCAGAATAAAGCGATTCGCCGCAGCGTGTTCAAAGCACGCTTGCGGCGTAAATATGGCTCCCGTCCCAAGCACAATTGAACCAGAATGACGGCGAGCCGTTTGCTCACGATCTCAGCGAGCCGCTTTTCTAACGCATCACCCTTCATACGGGCTTAATGCGCAGCCTCCGAGATCGTTGGGGGATGCGATCTTCGGAGGCAGAGCGGTTCGAGACGAGCTGAAGCGGATCGATCAGGCCGAGAACTTGGCTCGGGCGGCAATGAACTTTTCCTTCACGGATTCGACGAGCTGATGATTTTCTCGGCCGACGAAAACCGAGAAGGCCGTTTTGCCTTCCTTGGTAAAGAACTGCACGGCGAGAGACTCGCGTCCCATGAAGGGGAAGGTCGTGAAAGCCACGGCCGAGAAGGCGTCATACTTCATGTGGCCGCCGATCGTCGCCGACTTGGCGAGGATGTTGTAATAACCCTGAGCAATCTTTCCCTCATGGAGCTGCCCCTGAATTTCAAAGATGCTGCCTTCATGCTGAATGAAAAGCGTGATCTTTTCCCAGGAAGCGAGTTCCGCCCAAATTTCGGTGAAGCGCTCTGTGATGTCGCCCTTGACGAAGGTGCAGTTGGCTTCCGGCAGCAGTTCGGCAGCCTCAAGATCCGTTACGCCGAGTCGGCCGGCGATGGAGCTCACCGTCACCGGATAGGGCGCAGCCAGCATTTCTTCAATGATCTTGGCTTGTTCGGCCGTAGGCTTCTTGCAGCAGCAGTTGGTCATGACGTTGTTTCCTTTGTGAAGTGAAAAAAAGGTTGTGCAAAGTCTGAAAAAATCATTGGGCAGCTTCAGCCGGCTGCAAATCCTTCATGTCGAGCGCAGTTCCGCAGGCCTGCAGAAGCTCCAGATCGTGGGTGATCAGGAAAACCGCTCGGCCTCGGGCAGCCTCGGCCTTAAGCAGCTTGGAAATGGAGGCCATATTGGCGCCGTCGAGCCCTGACGTCGGTTCGTCCAGAATCAGAATTTGCGGATTCTTGGCAAGCGCACAAGCAATGACTACGCGCTGCTTCTCGCCGCCCGAGAGACTCTGCGGGTGGCGTTCCGCGAGCGGAGCCAGACGCAGCGTCGTGAGGAGCTCCGTGACCCACACTTCTTCTTCAGCGGTGAGTTTCGGCGTCTTCAGACGCTGCCAGAAAGCTGCGTGCTTTTTCGCTGCGGACTTGGCTGCAATCATCGAAGCCTCAACCTCTTCGCGCACGGTGCGCATCTGAAGCTGATGGTCGGCATTTTGGAGCACCAGCCCCGAATGCGGCATGAGGCCGTCTCGGTCAACGGGCCGGCCCTCAATCGAGAAGATGCCTTGGGCTTCATTGAGCCCGGTCAAGATGCGCGCCAGCGTTGTTTTGCCCGTTCCGTTTGCACCGATCAGCGCCGTAATCCCTGCGGGAACCGAAAAACTCACGTTGCTGAAGATGGGCTTTTGAGCGCCTTTATACGTAAAGGAGACGTGTTCGGCCGCAAAAAAGCCCGCCGGCACGGTCCCGTCTCCCAGTGCCGTCGGAATGCGCGGCAGGGTCGGGCGGAGATCCTCCACCTCGGCTTGGCGAAGCCCGTAAAGTCGGCGCACATTCTCATCGTCAAGAATAGAGAACGGGCCCCGAACCGCCACCGCTCCGGCCTGCATGACGAGGACCTCATCAACCAAGCCTTTAAGCCAGTAAAGACGATGGTCGACCACGAGAATGGCTGCGCCCTCGGCTTTGAGTTCACCGAGGATGCCGGCAAGCGACACTGTGGCTTCCGGATCCAGATTGGCGCTCGGCTCATCGAGAATGAGCGCTTTGGGGCCGAGCGCGAGAATCGAGGCGAGTCCGACCTTCTGCTTTTGCCCTTCAGAGAGCTCGTGAATGTCCTGCGCGAGAAGATGTTCAATCCCCATGCGCTTGGCAGCACGGTCTACGCGGGGACCGATTTCTTCAAACGGCACGCCGCGGCTTTTGAGCGCGAAGGAGATCTCATCGCCCACATTGAGCGCGAAGAACTGCTCTTCGGGATCCTGGAAAAGCGTGCCGATATGCTCTGAGAGCACCGCCACGGGCGTATCCTGCGTGGGATTGCCGTCGACCAATACTTCACCCGACAGGGTGCCGCCGTAGATCTGCGGACACAGGCCGTTCACCAGCCGCATGACCGTCGTCTTGCCGCAGCCCGAAGCGCCGGTAACGAGCTTAAGCTCGCCCGCATCAACCGTGAGATCAAGACATCGAACCGCATCCGGCGAGTCTGGTTCGGCACCGCTGTAGCGGTAGGAAACTTTCTTCAGTTCAATCGCGTGCATGGGCTTAATCAAGGCATGACAGCGCCGGGCGTCATAAAGAGCTCGCGCAGGAAGATTTCAGCGAGAAGCGCCAGAACGACGCAGACACCCATCGCTATAAAGATGTTTCGATCGAGTTGGGAGAGCGGCGGCGCCTTTGGGAGCACCGTGCGGTGCGCCGTGCCGATGCCCTTCAATTCCGCTGCAATACCCAGCGTTTCAGAGGATTTGAGTGCGCGAAAGAGGATCGGCGTGAACAGCAGGCGAGCCGACAGGATCGGGTGCGTCGTAATCATCACCGGTCCCATCGGCCAGCCGCGGATACGAAGCGTCTCCCAAACCTGACGAATATCGTTTGTGAAGGTCGGGATGAAGCGAAGCATGACTACTGCCGGCAAAAAGACAACAAAGGGCAGATGCAAACGCTCCAGTGTTCCCAGCAAGTCCTCAACACGCGTCGTGAGTGCGAGCACCATCACCACATTCATCATGGAGACGCCTCGCAGAAACGGAACGAAGAGCGCTTGGGCGGAGAGACCGCCCAGCTTCGGCGCCCAGAGCGAAATAAGCCACCCGAACCCGGCTGACACCGCCATCATCACGGCCATAAGAATGTAGAGCAGCGTCACGAGCTTCGGGCGCTTAAGCATCAGCACGTAGACAAGCGTGAAAAGAAAGAGCACCATCTGGCTTATGACGCCGGAACAAGCCACAACAAGTACGGCGGTGACCAGCATGACCGAGAGCTTTGTTTTGGCGTCAAGCCCCCGCAGCATTGAGCTCTCGTCTTTAACGAACAAAACCCGCATGGCGGAGCTCCCCTACAGTTTTCCATCCAAACCAGAGACCAATCACAGAGCCCGCATAACCGAGCAGCACGATCGGGATGATGATCGTCATCAGTGCCGGGGTCTCACGCAGGAAGAGATAGGACACCCCGAGCGAAAGCATTTTGCTCACGAAGTCGTAGACGCCGACCGCCACCCAAGGCGCCCAGGGCTTATGAACGCCGCCCGAAAGCACGACGAAAAGTTCACCCAGAAGAGCGCCGGTCAAGGCTGCCGGGAGAAGCGTCAGACTTCCACCCAAAAGCAGGACGCTTACGAGCATGCTCACAACGGTAAAGAGCGTGAGCGTCCAAAGCTTCGGAACCTTGGTGAGCAGCACGATCATGAGGGTCGTATAGACCAAATTCTTTCCCAGGAGCGAAATGGGATTCATCCCGCCGCCCGCGAGTGCAATCAAGAGACTCGAGAGTTTGGCGGCAGCGGCAAAGACACCTATGAGCACGAGCTCTCTCGGTTCCCAACGCCTTTTAATCCATTGAGGCTTGGTCGTTGTCATCTCAGTGACGGCTCCTGAAATAAAAAATGACTTGCTGAAGTCGACCGGCGCCCTGCACCTCTTAGGACGAGATACAGGGCGCTGCTACTTGCTTTTTTCAGCTCAAAAGAATGAAGTTAGAACTTCGCATTGAGCTTAACGGCGAGATAACGGCCCGGTTCGTAGATCGCGGTCTGTTCGCGATAGGCCTTGTCAAAGATGTTGTAGAAACCCGCATCGAGGCCATACTGCTTCTGGTCGCCAAACGTCACGCCGCCCGTCAGGTTGAAAGTCGTGGCGCCGCCGAGGCGATAGCTCGAATCAGATCGAGCAGTAGCAGAAGGATCCTGATACTCCGTTTTTGAAATGGTTCGAGCATACGCGTCGGCATGCAGTCCCAAACCATTTGCTTCGCCGTTCCAACGGAAACCGTAGCGAGCGATAACAGCAGGAGTGGCTGTCTTATAGGTTTCCACATTACCGTAATCAAACTGACGGCGCATGAGAGTCAAATTCACATACGGCTCGAGACCGATGGATTTAATTTCATAAGAACCTGTCAATTCAAGGCCGTACGTCGTAGCTTCGCCAACATTTTCATAACGAGACAGAGATGAACTGATTGGCAAAGCTTGGATGTAGTTCTTGGCTTTCGAGTAGAACATCGCGGCATCAAGCATGATGCTGTTTGACATCCAATGTGCACCGACTTCAAAGTTATTGGACGTCTCAGGCTTCAAATCAGGATTACCCAATGTTGTGCTGGTGCTACCCATACTGGTTGCAATGTAACGTTCCTGCAAAAGCGGAGCACGGAACCCCTGAGCCCAATTAGCACGTAAGGCTAAATCGTTGACTGGATGCCAAACTAAACCCGCATTGAAAACAACACGGTCATCATGCTGTTTGCCAGCCTTACCAAGTTCCTGATCCGGGTTGAATGGTCGTTGTGGTGTGGTATTGCTTGGGTTATAGACCTTATAGCCATGAATGTCATCCATGTCGGTCTTAACGTAGGTGTAGCGAGCACCATAAGAAAGTGTGACCGTATCTACTAAATTTGTTTCAGCCGATGCAAAAAGTGCATGAGTGGTCATAGCACCCTTAAAGAAACCCTGCTTTTCCGTATCGATATGCATGCTCGGCATAGTAGGCATAGCTGGAGTATCACCAACAGTATGTACATGACTTTGAGCATCTAAATCGTCATTATTGAACTCATACCCTGCAACGATGAAAGTAGAGTCAGAAACAGACCAATTCGTTTGCAAGGAAAAACCATATTGGTCAAGTGAATTATCTGCATAGTTATCAACAACAACGGGGCTATTTATCACTTCAACATGGTTGTTCATTGTCTTATCGTTCTTCTGATAAAAAACATCAAAACGAACTTTTTTCAATGATTCCGTTAGATCATGCAACTCACCAAACACACCCAATTTTGTGCGCTTCCATTCCGGCACATCTACATAGAACGGCTCATATCCCGGCTCTGCACTGCCTGACATGAAATCCAGGTCAAAGTGATCCAACGTAGCGCCAACGGTCGCCTTTTCATTGATGTCATACGACACAAAGAGATTTGCCCCTGTCGAATTGAACTTCGTGTGGTTCATATCACCGACAGGCGTTTTCAGATTGTCGCCGTCTTCGTGGGCAACACCGATGCGATACTTCCAGCCCTCAACGCCGCCGTACACCGACGCGTTGACAGACTTGCCGGAGTTGGAGGTGTTCATACCGGCACCAACCTCGCCTTGCACCGGTTTTGTACCGCCTTTCTTCGTGATGATGTTGATCGCACCGCCAATGGCGTCGGAACCGTAAAGCACAGATGCCGGTCCTTTGATGACTTCAATGCGTTCAACCATGGCCGGATCGATCAGAATGGGTGATCCGGACATTGACTTCTGCTCGGAAATCTTCTGACCGTCAATCATGACGAGCGAACGAAAAGCGTCTTCACCGCGGATCTTCGCGCGCTTAATACCCTGACCGCCGTCGTTATTGATGCGAACACCGGTCATGGACTCGATCAGCGCACCAATCGACTGAGCGCCGCTCTTAGCAATATCGTCTGCTGTGATCACGGAAACGCTCATCGGCGTTTCCATCAAGTCCTGCTCAAAACGGCCAGCGGTAACCGTTGTGGTTTCAAGCGTCTGATATTCATCGGCAATCGCCGCACCGGAAAAAGTAATTGCAGCAACAACAGCGGCAGAAAGAAGGTTGTGGGTATAAGTTTTCATGGATAAGTCCACTAAGTTCTTCTTGGTCCTAAAAAGAAACTGGAGGGATTCGCTGTGGGAAATAGTGCTTTTTATTGTTTTGGATAAAACTTCAGCGAACGCCAAGTTCGCGAAGTCCGTCCTCGCCGAGGACTCTTTCGATCACATCTTTGGGCGCCTGAGCGACCATCTGAGTAATCATTTCTTTGGGCATTTTTTTGGCCATTTCAATGATCATGTCGCGAGGCATGCCTTCGAGCATCTTTAAGATGCCCGGCGGCATCTGCCCATGCGCGTGGTGGCCCGCACTCGCCATCTTCATCATCGAATCGGGAGCCCCCATATCCATCTTTTGTTCGCTCTCGGGTTCGGGCAGCTGATGTGACAAAAAGTCCATCAGGAGCTGAGCGAGTGTGACGTGCCAATACTGACCAGCAACGGTTTGGTAATACCAATCGCCGCGTTTGACGAGAAGCCCTGCCTCACACCACTGTGAGAGCACAACCTTGGCAAGGTCTTCAAGCGGCAGTCCGCCGAACTGTCGGCCGATGGCCTTGAGATTGATGGCGCCCGACTCCATTTCGGAGGAAATCGTGCGCAGCAGGTGCCAGTTGTGTGTCGGCGCCATCGCAAAGGCGACGGGCTTTCTGCCTTCGCCGAGCAGCCGGTAATAGTCGGCGAGCTTACGTTCCATCATGTAGGAATAGCCCGCCAGACGTCCGCCCGCTCCGCAGCCAAAGGCCAGGCAGTCGCAGGCGCTCTTGCCCCAGGCGTTGTAGATATTGCGTTCGCGAATCGTTCGGCCCCAATGGTTGTTGGAGAGCCGGCGCCAGTTCTGGCTTGTGAAATACTCAACGCTTTTGGCGAAGAAATCCGCCTTTTCGTCAGAGGTCGCCGCACGCGGAAGCTTCCCGTTGGCGATGTAGCGGGCGAGCGGGGACTTCTCAAAAACGTTGAGCTGATAGCAGTCCACCCCGTCGAGATGCAGTGAAGCGGCGGTCTTCAGGTCGTCTTCCCAGACCTCCATCGTCTGCCCGGGGAAACCGTAGATCATGTCGCAGACCACGGACGCATTGTTGTAGGAGCAGAGCTTGTCGAGACGGCGGATGATCGTGTCGCGATCATCAACTCGCATCACCGACTGCCGAATTTGCGTGTTGAAGGTCTGCACGCCCAGTGAAAAGCGGTTTACGCCGGACTCGATAGCCGCATCCATCTTGGCGTCACTGAAATTGTGAATTCGCCCTTCGAGCGTAATTTCGCAGTCGTTTGCGAGCGGCAGATATTTCTTCACCGCTCCCATCACCAAACGGATATCGTCGGCTGAAAAAGCCGTCGGCGTGCCGCCGCCGAAATAAAGCGCATTGATGGGCGCAGCATTCTGTGCCGCACGGTCGCTCCAAAGCTCAAGCTCCTTCACGAGCTGCTTGGCATATTCCGTCGTTGCCTCTTCTTTCCAGGGGTTCTGATAGAACATGCAGTAAAGGCACCGCGTCTCGCAAAATGGCACATGAATATAGGCGAGGGACCGCCCTGAGCGAGGTGTGTCGTAGTGGCTGTCAATGGCTTTCTCAGCCTCTTCTCTTAATCTCTGCATAGCTGAAGCATCTTTAGACAGATTAATTCCATCAGTCTCTTTAAAGCGTTCAACAAGATAATTAACAAGCCTTGCATCAAAATCATCTCCACCAAGATGATTATCACCTGACGTTGCAAGCACTTCAATAACATTATCCCCTATATCAATAACCGAAACGTCAAAAGTTCCTCCGCCAAGATCATAAACAAGTATCTTCTGAGGATTGCCATTATCAAGCCCATAAGCAAGTGCCGCACTTGTTGGTTCATTAATGATTCTAAGGACATTAAGACCAGCTATCTTACCCGCATCCTTAGTTGCCTGTCTCTGTGCATCATTAAAGTATGCCGGTACTGTTATAACAGCATCTGTAACTTCTTCGCCTAGGAAATTCTCCGCATCTTTCTTTAACTTCATCAGAATATATGCTGAAATCTCCTGCGGTGTATACGACTTGCCATCTATCTTCTTCTTATAATCCGTACCCATATATCTTTTGATAGAGAAAATGGTTCTATCTGAATTAACTGATGCTTGTCTTCTAGCTGTATCTCCAACAAGACGTTCTTTGTTCCTGGTAAATGCAACAACTGATGGTGTCGTTCTATAGCCCTCACTATTAGTTATAACTGTCGGTGTATCACCTTCTATCACCGCCACGCAGCTATTAGTTGTTCCCAAATCAATTCCGATTACCTTGCTCATAATTCCTCCAACACTCATAGATTATCAATAAATCACAATACAATTCCATTAATGATATAAGTGTATCACATTTATTGGGAATTACCATTAATAAAAGCGGAATTAATTAGAAAAATTATATAAACTTGTATTACCAATTCACACGTCTCTACTTATAACTATGCGGCAGTCTGACCCTGAGTACCTTCCTCTTAAGCATTTTCCCATCCCAGGGAATAAGCGGATATATATAACTCTTACCCGTTATAGTCCTGTTAAACGCTATCATAAGCACAGATATTACAACTCCTGCAATAAATCCGCCAAGATTAAATATCTGTGTGAGTATAAGAGTAAGCACCCTTAAGAACTTAAATGCGTAACCCATTTCAAAGTTTGTCTGTCCATAAGTTCCTACTGTTACAACCGCCATATAAAGAAGTGCCTCCGGATTAAACCAGCCTGAACTAACTGCATATTCACCAACAACAATACCTGCTACAATACTTAGAGGTGTCGATAACATAGTAGGTGTATTGACTGCCGCAAGCTTAAGACCATCAACTGCAAGTTCAAGTATAAGGAGCTGTAAAAGCACAGGCACGGTTATATCATCTGTTATAAGCACGAATTTCATAAATTCAGGAACCCAGTCAGGATTGTTTACAAAAAGCAGCCATAACGGAGTTAATATCCACGTTACAATAGAGAAGAAAAATCTTGTAATTCTAAGATATGAGCCAATCATTGGTGAAAAGTTAAAATCATCTGCTTCCTCTATAATATCAAAGATAGATGCAGGAATTATCATAACTGCGGGAGAATTGTCTACCATAATTACAATATTCCCGTCAAGTATTGCCGCTGTTGCAGTATCTGGGCGTTCTGAGTATTTAAACTTCGGAAATGGGTTAATCCATTTATGTGTGAACATACATTCTGCAAGGCTTTCTATATTCATAGTGAGTGCATCAACATCTATTGATTGTATAAGCTTTCTCATTCTATTAAGAACACTCTGGTCAACAGAGTCAGATATATAACATATCGCAACATCTGAACGTGAACGTCTGCCAACTCCATATAATTCCATAGAGAATCTTGGGTCACGTATCCTTCTTCTTAAAAGTGCCGCATTAGATACAAGTGTTTCCACAAAACCGTCCCTTGAACCTCTTAACACCCTGTCTTTCCATGGCTCTGATACTGAACGCATAGGATACGTTCTGCAATCTATTAACAGACATTCATCAAAACCGTCTATCGTCATAATAGATACACCTGACAGAAACTGTGTTATAACATAATCAACATTTCCACTCCTTGTAACCTCTGTATAAGGCATACCTTTCTCCAGAAATATATCAAGACTTGTTATATCCGATTCTTTCAACGAATAAAAGAACTGCATAAGCTTCTCAGCCATATCTTCCCGAACAAATCCATCTATAAAAAAGAAGCCAGCCTTACGCCCCGCAATTATTACTTCTCTCTGAAGTATATCAAAATTACGTTCTACGTTAAGACTGGTTTCCAACCTTTTAATATTCTCTTTAACATTATTGCTAAAATCACTCATTATAGGCATCCTTTCATATCTTCTCAAGCCTTAAAACAGACCAGCTATAGGCTCTTCACCAGTTAATAACATTATGATTACCTTATTACAGTGATTTTATTCTTTAATTATCAATTTAATTCTGTAAGCCTGACAACTACCGAAGCTCATTCTTTACAATTCCCTTTGATTTTAGAGAACGACCAGCAACGGCAGTTCTTTTATTATTCCTGCCGTTGGTAGGAGTATTCATTTACAAATCCTTAGCTTTATATATCACATAGCCTTCATAATAATAGCTATGATCTATACCCTTCATATAAACTTCTCTATCGTCAACTTTATCTGTCAAAGCCTGTTTCAAAATATATTTAATTTCAATATCTTTAATTGGGCTTCTTTCCATTGCCAACAGATAGTCTTCCTTATCCACAAGACTCCAATCAACAACTTTGTTCAACTCTTTCTTCAGAATTAAATCAAGCCATATCCTCGTACTTCGCCCATTACCTTCACGAAAAGGATGTGCTATATTCATTTCAACATATTTTTCAACAATTTCATCAAATGTTGATTGTGGCATCTTCTCAACATTCTCTATTGCAGCTTGTAAATACATCACTGGTGCAAATCGAAAGTTTCCTTTTGCCATATTCACATCTCTTACTTTCCCTGCAAAATCATATATCTCACCAAATAAATATTTATGAATTGCCGTAAGCATCTCAAAAGTTCCAGCTTTATAGTTATCCAGATATCCATTTTCAAATAACTCCACTGCTTTTTTCTTGCTTATCTTTTCTTCCATTCTTGCAAGTTCGGTGGAGTCTGTGATATTAAGCTTATTTTCTAATGTCATATTTTCCTTTCCAAATGTGCATTTACACATTTTATTATTTATATTTTAAAATGCCTTAACCAACAATCCAACAGCTACTATAATTTCACACAACCATTATTTTAATTTATAATGGAAATCAATCTTTGTACTTCTTTTGACAATATAAACATTCTCATCTTCTCATCCCCGTCTTCAATCTCAGGCTTACCACACCTAAGACTATCCAGATGCTCTGACACACAACAGTTCTTATACCAGCACTCACCCATAAGAGAGCCCTTAACAGACCATTTCTCGTTTTGTGTAAATTCGCCAACCAACGACTTCATAACTCGCTCTGTTGAGTATCTTTTAAACCCAGCTATGTACTGCAATGCCTTCTCATCATCAATCTGTGATAAATCAATTCTATGATTCTCAACTGCTGCCATCCCTGATTACTCCTCTTACTTTCGACTACAAATTCATCATCAAAGAAAAGTTGATTAACCAATTTCCAGAAATGCAGTCCAGCACCAGTATCTTCTGTCCACAAATACTTCATATCACAACTCCTCTTCAAGTGTTATCTTATTATTATCAAACTTCATAACCTTAAAACTCTTATCTGATACATTCAATCCATCGCAATTTCGTAAGAAAAGCATGTATTGATTCGATAATTCAAAATTAATAAATTTTCTAACTTCATCATTTATCAGATTATCCGCATTATCTACCACAATAAAACTATCTCTGCATTGCTTTATTGCTTCTTGAAAATCATCTGACCGATAATTAAATAATCTGATAGCCTTATATTCATCTGTAAGTCTTATATCTTCCAGCATTTCATACAATACTGTTTTTCCAACGCCGCTGTCTCCCCCAACAAGCGTTATTCTGTCATCAAATTCCAAGTCGTATGAAAATGGAGCTGCCTTAAATGTAATACTCTTATAAATCATCTGCCGCTCTCCTTTCATACTCCTTACTCCACCAGGCATTGTAGCCCCTACCACCAACTACTATATCCGAATCATTAAATCTCATTTCTGCATCATCTGGTATATCAAATAAGGTTGGTCTTGACATATATATTTTTATATTATCCATAGTAAAAATGATTTTAAGTACATTTGGACCACATTCCTCTACATTTACCACCTTATCAGAATGCTTAACAATATTAAGTAATGTCTTGCAGCCTGATGATAAATTTCGGATTGTACCTAAGCCATATTTTGTTTCTATGTGCTTATCTGGAGTCAGCTTTGCCCCATCTATCTGTCGAATCAAATCAACTTCCTTTTGAGACATTTCTTCGTTAGATGTATTCAGGTTAAAATACAAGTCATTCTGAAGTATCCAATCATTTGAATTTAATTTTTCTGTATATATATATCAATCATTCATTGCAGCTCCTTTCTATTGTTACTTTACTGTTATTTTTAAAGTACACATAAGTACATTCCTTCAATACATCACCTATGACATCTTTTAAAATTTAAGCAATAATTCATTTTGAATTTAATTATATCATTGAATTTTTTAGTAGACAATTATATCTTTTAAGTTAATGAAATCTCCCGGATTGCCGCTATTTTAAATAGACTCAAAAGACCTTGCTGATTTTTTCCATCTCGAAAAAATCAGCAAGGTCTTCTTTTCTGTAATAAATATACTATTTCACTTAACATATCTGCATTAAACTAATACCACAACTCAACACTTTTTAAGTCCAGCATCACAATGCATCAGCCAACAGCTATCCTCTTTTTCAATTTATTACAGCAATGTATAAAAGCCGGAATTAAGAATAAATCAGCTGCTATCCACGCCGCCGGATTGGCAAGACACGCACCATTAAAACCAATATGTGGAATTAAAAGTATTGCAACAAGTGTTCTTGCAAGCATTTCAAATACACCTGCTAATATAGCAAATACCGAAAAGCCCATTCCCTGTATACAGAATCTGTATACATTAACACCTGTAAGCGGGATATAGAACAATGCTGATGCCATTATAAATCTTCTTGTCAATTCTATAATTGCAGTTTCTCCTGCATCAACGAACAGGAGTGCAATATAATCAGCCGAGAAATATAACACCACAAGTGCAACAACACTGTATACTGCACCAATTAACATTGCAGCTTTTATGCCCTTTCCGAGTCTGTCTATCTTTCCAGCACCAACATTCTGTCCTCCGTATGTTGCCATTGTAGAACCAAGTGCATCAAATGGACAGCAGGTAAAGTTAAACATCTTAGAACCAGCTGTCATAGCCGCTACATATGACGAACCAAGTCCATTTACTGCCGCCTGAAGTATTGTACTTCCTATTGCTGTTATCGAATACTGAAGCCCCATAGGAACCCCTATGAAGCACAGGTTGCTTATATGTTTTTTACTTATTACTTTTTCCTGCTTAGTGCCCTTAAGTATATCAAACTTCTTGTACATATATATTGTACAGCCAACTCCTGCTATAAGCTGTGATACAACAGTTGCAACGCCTGCTCCTGCAACACCCATCTTTACATATAATATAAGTATGAAATCCAAAGCTATATTTATGACTGATGACAACACAAGAAAATATACAGGCGTCTTGCTGTCACCAAGCGAACGAATTATACCTGACACAATATTATATAAAAATACGGTTGGAATACCTGCAAATATAATCACAATATAATTATAAGCATGCATAAATATATCATCCGGCGTGTTGAGCAGTCTTAATATCGGAGCACAGAATACAACTGACAATATCGTCATAACAACAGCAAATACTGCACTGCATACATACCCATTAAATACATATTTTCTAAGTTCACTGTATTTCCCTGCACCAAACTGCTGTGCAACCGGAATAGCAAAACCACTGCATATCCCCATACAAAAACCAATAATCATAAAATTGATAGAGCTTGTTGTGCCAACACCAGCCAGTGCTGACACACCAAGCGTTTTACCAACTATCATTGTGTCAACAAGATTATAAAATTGCTGAAAAAGCATTCCAAGAAGCATTGGAAATGCAAATCCAAGAATTAATCTAAGGGGTGAACCCTTTGTCATATCCTTTGTCATTGTCTTTCTCCTTGTCCGCTAAAGTGTTCCGTTCTAATTAACCGTCACTCTGCCCATTGTTATTTTATCCAGCAGCTTGTGATTCTCAGTAACATCATATTTAATCTTAATCTTTTCTTTGTAGAAATCGCCATCATAATTAAACAACGAACTGTCGCCCTCAAAGCCTTCTTCCTGTACCTTCTGTGCAGCTCTTGTTACATATTTCTCAACAAGCTTCTTTCGACACAAGATGTTATATATATCGTCTTCTGTCAGCTTAGTATTATTATGAGCTTTTTCAGACATATCTTCATAGGTATCGTGTGCATTTGATTTGCACGATTGCTTATCACTATCTGTCAGATATAGATTATATACTGTTGACTCATATTCCATTATATAATCATACTCACATAAATCTATCGCCAGTTGTTTAGCATAATCCCTTGTAAACACACTGTCAAGTGAATTCTTAAAATGTGTATTCCAAAATTCATTAGCATCATCAGGATTATACTGTAACGCCATCTCATTTATCTTCTTTTCCACAACATACACATAATAAGAGAAATCTTTCAAAGTTATGTTCTCACTATTAATTGTTATAACATTTTCCTGTAAATGTTTCTCGTATATGAAATCTTTATTCTTATTATACCTGTATACAAGGAATCCAAGTGCAACTATAAAAGCCGCAAGGATTACCAATGCTATTACTTCTATTTTTTTGTTTTTTAATGCACCTTTTTCACTCATACAAGCCTCCAATCTTTTGTTTAAAAAAGAACCCCTTAACAATTAAATTATATGTTAAGGGGTTCATAACCATAATATCCGGATAATTATCTGTAAAGATAATTACTCAGGTATTTAATTTACAATTACTTGTATAAATCAACAAGCTTGAGTAAATGCTGATATCTCTCATTAGCAACTTCCTCAGACTTAGCAAAGAGTCTTTCTGCTCTTTCTGGGAATGGCTTAACAAGACGTGTATAACGTGCCTCATTGTTAAGGAAATCCTGATATGAGCCATCGCCTTCCTTAGATGTTAATGTGAATGGATTCTTTCCTTCAGCCTTTAATGCAGGGTTGAATGAGAAGAGATTCCAATATCCAGCCTTAACAGCCTTCTTCATTTCATCCTGGCAGTGGTTCATACCACCCTTAGCGATACCGTGAAGTTCGCAAGGAGCATAACCAATGATTAATGATGGTCCGTTGTAGCTTTCAGCTTCTTCGATAGCCTTTAATGCCTGTGCTGGGTTAGCACCAAGAGCAATCTGTGCTACATATACATAGCCATAGCTCATAGCGATTTCAGCAAGTGACTTCTTGCCGATTTCCTTACCAGCTGCAGCGAACTGGCAAACTTCACCGATGTTAGAAGCCTTAGAAGCCTGTCCACCTGTATTAGAATACATTTCTGTATCGAATACCATAACATTTACATTCTCACCTGAAGCAAGTACATGGTCAAGACCACCGAAACCGATATCGTAAGCCCAACCATCACCACCGAAGATCCATACAGATTTCTTAGCAAGGTAATCCTTCTTAGCAAGTACTTCTGGAGCTGTTGGGCATCCATCTGCTGCTGCCTTTTCAAGTTCTGCAATAAGAGCTTCTGTAGCTGGTGTGTTTGCCTTAGTATCATTCTTTGTCTCAAGGTACTTAGCTGCTGCTGCCTTAAAGCTGTCTGTTGCCTTATCAGATGCAGCCATTTCTTCGATCTTGGCAATAGCCTGGTCACGAAGAACCTTCTGTCCAAGATACATACCAAAACCATGTTCTGCGTTATCCTCGAATAATGAGTTAGCCCATGCTGGTCCCTTTAATGTATCCTTGTTTACTGTATATGGTGATGTTGCAGCTGGACCACCCCAGATTGAAGAACAACCTGTAGCGTTAGAAATATACATCTGCTCACCAAATAACTGTGTAATTAATCTAGCATAAGATGTTTCTGCACAACCTGCACAGCTTCCTGAGAACTCAAGGAGTGGCTGGTTATACTGAGAACCGATTGGTGTATTTACTAATGCTGGCTTAATATCCTTCTTACCTACGTTAGCTACAAGATAATCGAATACTGGCTGCTCTTCTGCCTGTGATTCCTGTGGAACCATCTTAAGAGCTTCTCCAGCCTTAGGACATACAGTAACACATTCGCCACATCCCATACAATCTAATGGAGATACTGACATTGTGTACTTCATTGTTGTGTCTGTTGCATGCTTAGAATCAGCAAGCTTAATCTGTGAAGGAGCTTCTGCCTGTTCCTTAGCATCAAGAATGAATGGTCTGATAGTAGCATGTGAACATACGAATGCACAGCTGTTACACTGAACACAGCTTGCTGGATCCCACTCAGGAACCATAACGGCTGTTCCTCTCTTCTCGTATGCTGAAGCACCTGTCTCAAACTGACCATCTGCAATATCCTTAAATGCAGATACTGGAAGGCTGTCACCATCCATCTTTCCGATAGGATCAAGAAGTTCGTTAACCATCTTAACTGTAGCAGGACGTCCTGTTCTTTCAACTGGCTTCTTATCATCAACTGCTGTTGCCCAGTCTGCTGGTACTTCTACCTTATGTACTGCATCAACACCTGCATCGATAGCCTTATAGTTCATCTCAACTACTGCATCACCCTTCTTGCTGTATGACTTCTTAGCAGCTGCCTTCATATATTCAACAGCTTCATCAATAGGCATTACGTTAGCAAGCTTGAAGAATGCTGACTGTAAGATTGTGTTAGTTCTCTTACCCATACCGATTTCAATAGCTTTATCAATAGCGTTGATTGTGTAAAGCTGGATATTATTCTTAGCAATATACTGCTTAGCTTCTGCTGGCATATGCTGATTAAGTTCTTCATCTGACCACTGGCAGTTAATCATAAAGATTCCGCCTGGCTTAACATCCTGAACCATCTTATAACCCTTAACAACATATGAAGGATTATGACATGCTACGAAGTCAGCCTGATTGATATAGTATGGACTTCTGATTGGGTTATCACCAAATCTTAAGTGGCTGATTGTAATACCACCTGTCTTCTTAGAGTCATACTGGAAGTATGCCTGAATATACTTATCTGTATGGTCACCGATGATCTTAGTAGAGTTCTTGTTAGCACCTACTGTACCATCACCACCAAGACCCCAGAACTTACATTCTACTGTACCAGGAGCTGAAGTAATAGGAGCTGGCTTAACCTCTGGAAGTGAAAGGTTAGTAACATCATCAACAATACCGATTGTGAATCTGTTCTTTGGCTCATCCTTCTCTAATTCCTTATATACAGCGAATACTGATGAAGGAGGAGTATCCTTTGAACCTAAACCATAACGTCCACCAACTAATGTGATATCGTTAAGACCTGCTTCACGAAGTGTTGTAGCAACATCAAGGTAAAGTGGCTCACCAAGTGATCCTGGTTCCTTAGTTCTGTCAAGAACAGCAACCTTCTTAGCTGTCTTAGGAAGAACCTTTAAGAGTGCCTTAGATGACCATGGACGGTAAAGTCTTACTTTAACAAGACCAACCTTCTCACCCTTAGCTGTTAAGTAATCAATAACTTCTTCTGCAACGTCGTTGATAGAACCCATAGCTACGATAACTCTGTCTGCATCAGGTGCACCATAGTAGTTAAATAAGTCGTAGTTAGTACCAAGCTTCTCGTTAACCTTCTTCATGTACTTTTCTACTACTTCTGGAAGTTCATCATATACTGTGTTACATGCTTCACGATGCTGGAAGAATACATCTCCGTTTTCATGTGAACCACGCATAGCTGGCTTGTTAGGGTTAAGTGCATGAGCACGGAACTCTTCAACCTTGTCCATTGGGCACATTTCCTTAAGATCTTCGTAATCCCACTTTTCAATCTTCTGAATCTCGTGTGATGTACGGAAACCATCAAAGAAGTTGATGAATGGAACCTTGCCATCAATAGCTGCAAGATGTGCAACTGGGCTTAAGTCCATAACTTCCTGTGGGTTTGTCTCAGCAAGCATAGCAAAACCTGTCTGACGACATGCATAAACATCACTATGATCACCGAAAATGTTAAGTGACTGTGTAGCAACTGTACGAGCTGATACATCAAATACACAAGGAAGCTGTTCAGCAGCAATCTTATACATATTAGGAATCATAAGTAAAAGACCCTGTGAAGCTGTGAATGTTGTTGTAAGAGCACCTGCTGCAAGTGAACCATGTACTGTACCAGCAGCACCTGCTTCAGACTGCATCTCTGTTACCTTTACTGTGTTACCAAAAATATTCTTTCTTCCTGCTGCTGACCACTGGTCAACAACATCCGCCATTGGGCTGGAAGGAGTGATAGGATAGATACCAGCTACTTCTGTAAATGCATACGCAACATGAGCAGCGGCTGTATTACCATCCATTGACTGTTTTTCTCTAGCCATTGTTATATAACCTCCTAAATCGAAATATGAGATAATAATCTCTCTATATATGTATATTAGTATTATTCGACAAAAAAGTAAAGCCATTATCTAAAATCTATTGTACCTATTTTTGTAATATTTGATTATTCAGAATGCAAAAGTATTTTTACTATATTATTAAAATATATCCCAAAAAAATCTTTTTAAAAATTTAATATTTTTTCAAAAAAGTGTTAATTTTTTCTATAAAAAGGAATATAATGCTCTAGTTAGAATAATAAGTCAGGAGATAACACCTATGATTACAAAAGAACTTAAGAACAAAAAGCTTATAATAGTAATTACTTCTGTTGTAGTTGTACTATTGCTTCTTGTAATTTTATTTTTTTCCTTATTTAACATCAATATCATTGTAAATGGAAAAGAGAACGAAACAATAGAATATGGTGATACATATACAGAGGAAGGAGCTTCAGCTTCGTATAATACACTTTCTTTTAAGAATAAATCTGTTGATGTATCAATAAGCGGCGAAGTAGACTGCTCTAAACTCGGAACATACCATATACATTACAAAGCTAAGAAAGGCTTTCTTTCATCGACTAAGACAAGAGAAGTTAAAGTCGTTGATACAGCTGCTCCCGTGATAGAACTTAACACAGTTGAGGGATATTACCCTAAGACAGGTGAAGCTTATAAGGAAGAAGGTTTTACAGCCACTGACAATTATGATGGTGATATTACCGATAAGGTTACACGCCACGAAAAGGACAATGTCGTTACTTACACTGTCAGCGACTCCTCTGGCAATAAGACAACTGTTACAAGAACTGTTGAATATAATGACGGAATTGCTCCTTCACTCACACTCAATGGTGACAGCCATGTAACAATTAAAGCCGGAACTAAATACAAAGATACCGGTGCTGCTGCCACAGATTCCCACGGCAATGACATTTCTGACAGCATAACAGTATCTGGTGAAGTCAAGAATTACCGTTCTGGTGACTATACTTTAACATATACAGCTACTGACAAATTTGGCAACACCAACTCAATTGGCAGAACTGTAACTGTTGAAGCCGTAAAGCAGGCTGACTCTGCCGCTGTCAATCCCGGTTCAAATGTTGTATACCTTACATTCGACGATGGTCCTGGTGCTTACACACAGCAGCTTCTTGACGTGCTTGCCAAATATAACATAAAAGTTACATTTTTTGTAACCAATGTAAACAGCGGATATCAGAATATGATTGCGAAGGAAGCCGCTGCAGGACATACAGTTGCAATACACAGTGCTTCCCATAATTACCAGCAGATCTATTCAAGTGTTGGTGCTTATTTTGATGATTTGAACGAAATGTCGGATATTATATATTCGCAGACTGGAAGCCGTCCAACATTAGTACGTTTCCCAGGTGGAAGTTCTAATTCTGTCAGCAAGAAATACTGCAAAGGAATTATGACAGAACTTGCAAAAGATGTTACTGACCAAGGCTATAAATACTATGACTGGAACGTATCAAGCGGCGATGCCGGTGGAACAACAAGCACAAGTGAGGTATACCAGAATGTAATCAATGGTATCCAGAGCCATAATGTATCCGTTGTATTACAGCACGATATTAAGAGCTTCAGCGTTGATGCAGTTGAGAGCATAATCCAGTGGGGACTTGCTAACGGATACACATTCCTTCCTTTGACAACATCAAGCCCTGATGTACACCACGGAATTAATAATTAATGAGCAGCAATCAATAATATGAACCCAAAATAATATCAATCAGTATTTAATATTAGAACAAAAAACTATGTATTACATCAGTCTTATCCAATCATGATGTAATACATAGTTTTTTTATTTTATATCTTTCCTTATTTCCCTGCCCTGTTAAGAGCTGCAAGATAACCAACAGCTGATAGTGCCGCCACATTTCCTTCTCCTGCCGCTTTAACATACTGGTAAGGTACTCCTGTTATATCACCAGCCGCATATAAACCTTTTATATTAGACGCCATACTTTTATCTGTAATTACTTTGTTATCTTCTATCTTAATTCCTGGAACTAACTGGGCTGGCTTCATCGACTCCCTTAATACAAATATTCCGTCTGCCGCAAGTTCTCTGTCCTCCATAATAAGAACCATTTTATCCTCCCTACGCTCAATTGACAGCGGTTTTCCTTTAATAATATCAATATTATCTTTTAATGAATCTTTGCCTGCCTGTAATGTATTTATATCTTTATCCTTATTATAAAGAGGCATATAATACACCTTCTTAGCCGTCTGTGCAAGAAACTCTGCTTCGCTTAAAGCCTCCTCATTAAATCCTATAACTATCGCTTCTCTTTCTTTATATAAAGCGGCATCACAGGTAGCACAATAGCTTACACCACGTCCAAGATTTTCATATTCACCTGCATATGGCTTTGTAACATCTACACCTGTTGCAAGTATAACTGTAAGTGCCTCATAATTATTCTTTTTGCCCTGTATATGAAAATATTTTCCCATTGCATACACTGCATTCACCATATCTTCTGTTATATCTATTGAAAGACTTTTAAGGTGATTGTTAAATGCCTGTGACAGTTCCTTACCTGTAATATCAATAAAACCAGGATAATTCTTTATTATATGTGCCTTTGACACTTTATCACTAATCTTGTTATTACCTATAAGGAGTATTTTCCTGCCTCTTATCTTAGCAGTTATTGCCGCTGACACACCCGCTGGACCTGTTCCTATTATAGCTATATCATATCTTTCCATATCTTAATCCCTTTCCTGCCTTTTATGTTTAATTATATTATTATTAACAAAATGCTTAATATACCAAACATTACTTAATCGTTTTGTCTTTTAATATATTATAGACATACTAACGCATATTATAATAATTGTAAAATCAAAAAAGATGCAGACACATTTTATTGATATCGCACTGCCACTTAACAGCAGTCATATCCAAAATGTATCTACATCTTTATGGGTAATATTAAATCAAATTTATTGGGAATTAGTCATCTTCGCCCTGAAGTGCATCGTATCCTGTTTCACCTGTACGAACCTTTACTACATTTTCCACATCATATACGAATATCTTACCATCACCGATATGACCTGTGTAAAGTACCTTTCTTGCGGCATTGATAACATCCATTACAGGAACTTTGGAAATAACCATTTCAACCTGTACCTTAGGAAGAAGCTGCATTTCCATCTGAACTCCACGGTAATACTCTGGAGCACCCTTCTGAGCGCCACAGCCAAGTACCTGCGTAACTGTCATACCAGTTACTCCGATGTCGTTCATAGCCTTCTTTAACTTTTCGAAACGCTCCTGCTTCATAAGGATTTCTACCTTAGTAATCTTATTCTCATCTGGAATATCAGATGTCTTAATCATAGCTGGAACTGAATTTTCCATACTTTCTGAACCAACTGATACAACATCTTCATATGTTATATCTGGCATACCTGCTGTACCAAGTTCAAATCCTGCATATGCACTTGTAAGTCCGTGCTCACATATATCAAGACCCTTTATTTCCTCTTCCTCTGTAGCTCTAAGTCCAATTGTTGCCTTGATTACAAAGAATACGATTGTCATACATACAGCAGCCCATGCTGCTACTGATACAAAACCTAATAACTGAAGTCCAAGCTGTGTAAATCCGCCACCGTAGAATAAACCTTCTGCCTTAATCGCACCACTCTCAATAGCAATTGCATAACCAGGGGCTTTGCTTGTAGCAAATAAACCAACTGCGATTGTGCCCCATATACCATTCATCATATGAACAGCTACTGCACCAACCGGATCATCAATGTGAAGCTTATAATCAAGAAGCCATACACCAAATACCACCAAAAGACCTGCTACAATACCTATTACTATTGCACCTGCTGCATCTGTTACATCACAAGAAGCTGTAATAGCTACAAGTCCTGCAAGTGAAGCATTAAGACACATTGAAACATCCGGCTTACCATACTTAATCCATGTAAATACCATACAAGTTACAGTTGCAATTGCTGGTGAAACTGTTGTTGTAAGGAATACCGAACCTAAATCCTCAATTGTTGTACAAGCTGCACCATTAAATCCATACCAGCCAAACCATAATATAAATACACCAAGTGCACCAAGTGGAATACTATGTCCTGGGAAAGCATTAACCTTAACTACCTTACCATTTTCATCTTTAACAAATTTACCAATACGAGGTCCTAATATCTTAGCACCTATAATAGCTGATATACCACCAACCATATGTATACAGCAGGAACCTGCGAAATCATGGAAGCCTAACTGTGCTAACCAGCCGCCGCCCCATATCCAGTGTGCTTCAATAGGATATACAAGTGCTGATATAACACCTGAATATACACAATATGAAAGGAACTTTGTTCTCTCTGCCATAGCTCCTGATACAATAGTAGCTGTTGTTGCACAGAATACTAAATTAAATACGAAACTTGAAAAATTGAAATTATCATATGCTGTAAAAATATCAAATCCAGGTTTTCCAATAAAACCTAATAAATCTTCACCTAATAATAAACTGAAACCTATTACTATGAATACTACTGTTCCTATACAGAAGTCCATAAGGTTCTTCATAATAATGTTACCTGCGTTCTTAGCTCTGGTAAAACCAGTCTCAACCATTGCAAATCCTGCCTGCATCCAGAATACTAATGCAGCACCTATAAGAAACCATATACCAAATGTCTGGTCGCTTATCAAGCTTGTTAATTCTTCTATTGCCATATTCGTTTCCTCCCTGTTCGCGCCGGCACATAATATTTATTTATGTACCCTTGACAAATACTTTTTATTGTGGTTGATGAAGTTGATCAGGTTTCATCTGGTATCATAACAGTTGTTACTAAACGGCTGCTTTATTCCTATAGTTAAATAAAACAAAAAAAGACGTGTAACCATATATAATGGATACACGCCTTTGTGCAATCAACTGTTTGATTTATGTGTTTAATTATACATATCTTTCCAAATAAGTATTGAAAAAATCGGACATATTATTGACTTTTTTAATATTTGTTTTATTATTATTTTATAAATGTAATCAAATATACTACTTATCAACATTATTTTAATGTATATAATATCAGAAGTGAAATGACTTTGACACCGATATTATAATAATACCAATTAATGCAATTATAAAATCAGGAGGGTACTTATGAAAGACCATTTACACCAGCCATTATTATTTAATCCAGCAATATATAACAGCTCAGATGGTAAACAGCACATCAATTACAAATATATAACCATGCCACAGACTATGCTTGTATACGCCATAGACAACACCACCGGCTCTGCAAGTAGGAAAGTATCCACTCTTATTCCATGCTCTAGTGCAGAATGGATAATAGGATATAATAAGAATAACAGCCGTTCTTCCTTCTACTGTATTGGACCAGTAAGCAGACGTTTTGACTATACTTTTGGAGAGTTTGATTATTATTTTGGAATTCGTTTTGCGGATAAAGGCTGTTATTTTGCACCATCCGTTGATGACAGCGTGCTTCCAGCTTCAATTGCCAATCAGGTATTTGAATACGAACCTGCCACAGAGTCTTTTGAATACAGACTTATATCTGAATTAATCCAAGCCAAAGATTTTGACGGACAACTTGAAGCTTTAATATGTTTCCTTAATGTCAGCAAGAAATATATAGCTGTCCCTGACAATATCATACATATGGCTAATGAGATAAAGAAAGCTTCCGGCAATATTCATATATCTGATTTATCCGAAATGTCAGGGTACTCTGAACGGCACATTAACAGATTATTCAAATCGGCATATGGTGCAGGTCCTAAAGATTACTGCAAGAATATCAGATTTCAGAAAATCATATCTGATATTATAAATGACCCATACAAAGAAAACAGCGATTATATTGCCAATGCCGGATATTCTGACCAGGCACATTTCCAGAGGGAATTCAAGGCTTACACAGGCATTACACCTAGAACTTTTATTAAGGAATTAACCGCATAATATATTATATAACTATACTGTCAATTAAATTACCTGACTGAATTTTTCAGAGTTATAAAATATGCGTGGTGTTTACCGCCATCCAGACGATAAGCACCACGCATATTTATTTCTACACAAAATCAGACATAACAGTATTGCTTATATCTATGCCTCTGTCTGTAAGTGCTATTCTTGTACCATTCTGCCACAAAAGACCTTTTGCTATATTATCTTTTATCTGCTCTTTATATACACTGTATATATCTTTTCCAAATATATCTTTAAAATCGCATATATCAATCCCAGCAGACTTTCTTAAACCAAGAAACATATATTCAGCCATCTCATCTTCCAGCGTGAGAACCTCTATATTTTCTTTAAGGTCCTGACAGTTATTATTTATTTCTAAAGAATTCTTAAGAGTCTCTTGGATATTCTTTATATTTTCCACAATACACTCTTTATTGCTTTCTTTATTATCAGCATATTCCACACATAATGCCTTAATATAATTATTAATATCGCTGATGTTAGTATACCTTTTATGATTACATAATGAAGCTGCACCAATTCCAAAACCGATATAATCGGTTCTATCCCAATATTTAAGATTATGCTTACATTCATAACCTGCCTTGGCATAATTGGATATTTCGTATCTTTCATAACCTGCCTGACCTAATATCTCTTTAGTAAGTGCATACATTTTCCTGTCGTCATCATCATCAGGAATATCCGGATAATTGTCTATGTTATCATACAGCCTTGTGCCTTCTTCTATTATAAGACTGTATACAGATATATGCTCTGTATTAAGTGATACAGCCTCCTTTAGCACTCTGGTAAAGCTTTCTATGGTCTGACCCGGAAGTGCTGACATAAGATCTATATTGATATTAGTAAAGCCTGCATTCCTTGCTATGGCAAGGCTGTTCTTAAACTGTTCAAATGTATGAATTCTTCCAAGCATACGAAGCTCTTTATCATCAGTGCTCTGCAATCCAAAGCTTATTCTGTTAATCCCAGCTTCCCTGTAAATGTATGCTTTTTCACTATTTATTGTACCTGGATTACATTCTATTGTTATCTCTGCATTGCCATCAACACGATATCTTTGCTTTACAGCCTCTAATATATCTTTAATATATTCAGCATTTATTGCTGACGGAGTTCCACCACCGATAAATATTGAAGTTACATTTTTATCAAGACCAGCCTCACTTAATGCTATCTCATTAATTAAAGCTTTAACATAACTGCTTTTCGTCTTATCATCTGCTGGTGCAGATAAGAAATCACAATATATACATTTTTGCATACAAAAGGGGATATGTATATATATCCCCAGTTCGTTATTATTCTTCATCTAACTTTAATACACTCATAAATGCTTTCTGTGGTATCTCTACGTTACCAATCTGACGCATTCTCTTCTTTCCTTCCTTCTGCTTTTCAAGAAGCTTCTTCTTACGGGAAATATCACCACCGTAACACTTGGCAAGTACATCCTTACGAAGTGCCTTAACAGTTTCCCTTGCTATAACCCTGCTTCCGATGGCCGCCTGAATAGGAATCTCAAACTGCTGTCTAGGAATTTCCTGCTTAAGCTTCTCGCACATCTTTCTTCCACGTTCCTCCGCACTTCCTGCAAATACAATAAATGAAAGTGCATCCACTTCTTCCTTGTTGATAAGAATATCAAGCTTAACAAGGTTAGACCTCTCATATCCCTTCATTTCATAGTCAAATGAAGCGTAACCTCTTGAGCGTGACTTTAACGCATCAAAGAAGTCATATATTATCTCATTAAGCGGAAGGTCATACTTAAGCAGTGCTCTTGTCTGTTCTATATATTCCATACCGTTGTATACACCACGGCGTTCCTGGCAAAGTTTCATAATAGGTCCAACAAATTCGGTTGTAACCATAATCTCAGCGCTTACCATAGGTTCTTCCATATAGTCTATCTCTGATGGATCAGGCATATTAGACGGATTAGTAAGGTCTATAACTTCACCATTAGTCTTATGGACTTTATATATAACTCCCGGTGCTGTTGTTACAAGGTCAAGGTTATATTCTCTCTCAAGTCTTTCCTGTATAATCTCAAGATGCAAAAGCCCTAAGAAACCACATCTGAAACCAAAACCAAGTGCTATAGATGTCTCAGGCTCAAACTGGAGTGAAGCATCATTAAGCTGAAGCTTCTCCAATGCTTCTCTTAGATCCTGATATTTTGCACCGTCTGCTGGATACAGACCGCAGTACACCATAGGGTTGACCTTCTTATAACCTGGAAGCGGCTCTGATACAGGTCTGTCATTATCTGTAACAGTATCACCAACTCTCGTATCCTGAACATTTTTAATACTTGCTGTAATATATCCAACCATACCTGCACTTAATTCATCGCAAGGTATGAACTGACCAGCTCCGAAGTAACCTACCTCAACTACTTCTTCTACTGCTCCGGTTGCCATCATTCTTATCTTAGTACCCTTCTTTACAGTACCCTCTACTATTCTTACAAATATAATAACACCCTTATATGCATCGTATAATGAGTCAAATATAAGTGCAGATAAAGGATTAGCTGCATCACCTGTAGGTGCTGGAATTTTCTTTACTATCTGTTCAAGAACTTCCTCAATATTAATGCCATTTTTTGCTGAAATTAACGGAGCGTCCTGAGCCTCTATTCCGATAATATCCTCAATCTCATCTTTAACTCTGTCTGGTTCTGCACTTGGAAGATCAATCTTATTAATAACAGGAAATACCTCTAAGTCGTGGTCAAGTGCAAGATATACATTGGCAAGTGTCTGTGCCTCTATGCCCTGTGCCGCATCTACTACAAGTACAGCACCATCACAAGCCGCAAGTGCCCTTGATACCTCATAGTTAAAGTCAACGTGACCTGGAGTATCAATAAGGTTAAATATATATTCTTCGCCGTCCTGAGCCCTGTATACAGTTCTTACTGTCTGCGACTTTATTGTAATTCCCCTCTCCCTCTCAATATCCATATTATCAAGAACCTGCTCCTGCATTTCCCTGCTTGTAAGAAGTCCTGTCTTTTCTATAATTCTGTCGGCAAGAGTTGACTTGCCGTGGTCAATATGTGCTATAATACAAAAATTTCTTATGTTCTTCTGATTAATTACTGCCATTCGTATAACCTGCCTGTTCTAAGTATTTCATAATTCCATCAGCTATAAGCTTAGCTGTATTGTCTATATCTGTTGTTACAAGTTTATTATCCTTACTGCTGTACATATTGCCTAACTCTATTATACAGCTCGCTACTTTGCTGTGCTGGTTCAGGTAATAATCTTTGCTCTTATTATCAGGAGTACCCGTATTCACTCCCGATAAGCTTACATCTACTCCATTTAACTCTTCCATAATATCACTCGCAAGGCTTTTAGAGTTAGATGGGGAAGAGGTATGAATCCACGCACTTATTCCCTTACTGCTTCCTGACTTATCAGTAATATCCCTATGAAATGACACAAGTGCCGCTGCTTTGGCGTTATTGCATATCTCTATACGCTTGGTATAATCCACCGATGTATCAGTTGTTCTTGTCATAACAACTGTAACGCCAGCACTTTCAAGCTCATTCTTAACGCTGTCAGCTAAAGATAACATCTGTGTCTTTTCATAGTTAGTTCCGTCGTACTGTCCTGTATCACTTCCACCGTGAGGAGCATCTATACACACTATTGCCTTAGACGACCAGTTAATTGTCTTATTATTACTTTCTTTGTTATTATCCTCATTGTTCTGCAAAAGCCCATCATCAGTTACCTCATCTGATGTTGTCTTTCCTATATTCATAATTGACCTTATAGAAGCTCCACAGTCAATATATAACATTACGGCAAATATTAATATAGCTGCTAATGAAGCCACTCCGAATATTCTGTCCCACTTAAATGATGTATTATTCTTATTATTCATTATTATCTCTCCAATCCATACCTTTCTATTTTCTTAGAATACAAGCGGATTGTCAAGTAAAATGTTTAACAGCTTCTCACCATTTCTCTTTTTAATCTCTTTATAATCTTCTTTTCAAGTCTTGATATATATGACTGCGATATTCCAAGCATATCAGCGACCTCTTTTTGTGTCTTTTCCTCTCCATCTTTATCACTAAGACCATATCTTAAATCGACTATAATTCTCTCCCTCTCAGACAAATTGCCAATCGCCCTCTTTAATGCTTTCATCTCAACCTCATTTTCAAGGTCTTTATAACACACATCATCTTCAGTTCCAAGAATATCAGATAACAAAAGTTCATTGCCATCCCAGTCAACATTGAGTGGTTCATCAATTGACACCTCTGCTTTTACCTTGCTATTTCTTCTAAGATACATAAGAATTTCATTCTCTATACATCTTGAAGCATAAGTTGCAAGCTTTATATTCTTATCCCTGTCATATGAATTAATTGCCTTTATAAGACCTATTGTGCCAATTGATATAAGGTCCTCTACTCCAACACCTGTATTATCAAATTTCTTGGCTATGTATACAACAAGTCTTAAGTTATGTTCTATAAGCATTTTCTTAGCATAATCGTCATTATCAGTCTTTAACATTGCCAGCACATTTTTCTCCTCCTCAATATCAAGCGGTGCTGGCAGCACCTCTGTACCTCCTATATAATGAACTTCTCTTGTCCCCATCATATAAAAATTCTTAATAGAAGGTACCACCTTAAGCTGAAAACGATCTGCAACTGCCACTTTAATCACTATCTTACTCCTCTTTTCTACGGTGCTTTCTTTTGTCTTTACAGGAATACGAAAGCACCGCCGACATACCCTGTTTATTATTGCATCATATGTCCCGTGACGCTTTTGGGGGTGCATATGATGAGCATCTTTGTGCTCATTATTGCATCATATGTCCATTAATAAGTGCCTGATATTCCCCTGCCTGTGATACGCATACCTCTGACAATCCTATAAGCACATTTTTATAAGCTTTCGTCTTAACATCATTGGATATGTATATGTAATCTGCTGTAATTACCTCTATCATTCCTGTGTCCATACCTACACTCCTGTATGGAATAAGATGATATCTTATTCTGCTGTAATCATTTATCTTAGAAAGAACCTTGTCAAAACATTTCTTATCCATAACATTTACTGGTTTATTACAATAATAATCACTAAGCTGGTTTCCAGTGTCTATCATTCCCTTTAATGTAATACGTTCGTCCCCAATAACCACTGTTACTACATATATCTGCATTTTTCTATTGAGCTTCTCTTTGCTTCGTACCAGTATGATGAGCATAAGATACGCCACGACTGCATATATAACCAACTGCCTGTTGTTTATCATTATATTCTTTATTACAAAGCCAACATATGTATAGTACACGAGTAAATGTATCGCACCGCCAAGAAATACTGCTATGCCAATCATTACCGCTACGCCTTTTAACAAGTCCTTTATATAACTCCTTATAGCAAACCAATTAATCTTTCCTGAACTTCCCTTGATAATATTTAATGGACTATTAATTATCATAAGCATTAATCCAGTGATGATTAAATATGTGCACCAATTAACGAAAAGCCTATATTCATCCGGAATACATATTGCAATGACTGACCATATTGCCCCCAAAGTGGAAGAAAGCAGCAGACGGGGCAGTGATGTATGATAATGCATTATTTTGTTTACCATAACCATAACAATCAAATCCATACAATAATTAATTCCAAATAATACATCAATGTATATTACAATTCACTCTCACCTCCATTGCACAATCAGGTATACCCTGCATAATAGTTTACAGAAAATGCTTTCCTGCAACGAAAATAAGTATACATAACTTAATATGCAAAATTTGTCAAAAGCACAGAGTCACATTAATTTTCTAATATAATTCGCTATGAAATAAAAAAGAATGTGTGAAACACATTCTCGCACCGAGCACGGTCGCTTGCGACAAAATACATCTTCGTGCGAGTGTGCATCATCGGCATATAGTGCCTTTTATGTAATAGGGGATTCTATTGGAATTTCCTATTACATAAAAAAGGAACGCCGAAGCGTTCCTTAATATCAATATTTCATTAACAATAATATAAGCCCAATAAGTATATGAACCGACAACCTATCTGTCAGATTAAATGATTATATTAATTACTTTCTGTTCTTCTGAAGGAAAGTAGGTATTGTAATACCATTAGACTTCACATTGCTTGTAACAGGGGCTGGCTGCTTAAGTCCTGGAAGTGGTGTCTGAGACTGTGCACCTGTCATACCGCCTGCTGGCTGAACTGGTGTCTGTGGAGCCTGATATGTATATGCTGGCTTTACTGCTGGTTTAACAGTCTGTCCAACTCCCTGTGTTGCCTGTGCCTTAGGTGAGAACTTCGCCATTGCAGTATTGACATTCACATCTTCAATACCTGTAGCAATTACAGTTATTGTTACGCTGTCTGTAGCTGTCTCATCATATATAGCACCAAAGATGATATTGGCATTATCACCTGCAAGTTCCTGAACATAGCTTGCAGCCTCATCTGCTTCAACAAGGCTCATATCACCAGATACGTTGATAATAACGTGTGTAGCACCCTCGATTGTTGTCTCAAGAAGTGGGCTTGTAACAGCCTGCTTAACAGCTTCAATAGCCTTATCATCACCTGTAGCATTACCGATACCGATATGTGCGATACCCTTGTCTGACATAACTGTCTTAACATCTGCAAAGTCAAGGTTGATAAGACCTGGTACATTAATAAGGTCTGTAATACCCTGTACTGCCTGCTGTAATACCTCATCAGCCTTCTTTAAGGCATCTGGCATAGTTGTTCTTCTGTCTACTATCTGAAGAAGCTTGTCATTAGGAATTACAATAAGTGTATCCACGTTCTCCTTAAGCTTCTCAATACCCGATTCTGCATTAGTCATTCTTGTTCTTGCCTCAAATCTGAAAGGCTTAGTAACAACACCAACTGTAAGGATACCCATCTGTTTAGAAATCTTAGCAACAACCGGAGCTGCACCTGTACCAGTTCCGCCGCCCATTCCGCAAGTAACGAATACCATATCCGCACCTTTGATAGCTTCTGTTAATTCTTCAACATTCTCTTCTGCTGCCTTCTCACCAATCTCAGGCTGGGCTCCTGCACCAAGTCCCTTAGTAAGCTTCTCACCTATCTGAATAGCTGTTGGAGCTTTACAGAACTGTAATGCCTGGCTATCTGTATTAATACCAATAAATTCTACCCCGCTTATATTCTCATCTATCATTCTATTAACAGCATTATTACCTGCTCCACCTACGCCGATGACTATAATTCTTGCTGATGAATCTGATTCGTTAATTATTTCTACCAAGGTTGTTGCCTCCTTTAATCAATCCTTATACATTTATCTATAATGATATAATTTTTCGCAATAAATATCAACTGATTTTTTCATTTTATTTCACTAAAAATTGAACTTTAAAGCGTACAATTCTGAATATTTACACATCATTTTAGTTTGTTTTAATTATATTCATCTTTTTTGAATATTATAGACGAACTGTCTTTTGTATAATCCTGCATATACAAAGAACCTTTAAGCCCTGCAAATTTGGTTTCCATCTGTTTTAACTCAAAAAGCTTGTCCGTATAATCATCACTCTTTCCAAGGTATACCTTAACCTCGTCTATATACAATATTACATTGTCCGATGAGTCAAAATATACTTTTGAAACATCAAGATTATACTTATCAAAGCTCTGTGTCAGATCAAGTATGTGCCTGAACACTTCATCATCTCCGACTTCAAGCTTGGAATCAAGCACTATTGAATTAAACTTAAGACCTATTATCTCAGGAACTTTTTCAAAAGTTTCTGTTGAACTTTCAACAACAATACCGTCTTTGTCAAAATACATATTACAGCCCATATAACGTATATAACCAATAACTGCCTTTTCATAGACTGTTATGTACATACCTCTTGGCCACTGTATTTCAACATCATATTTCTGAATGAAAGGTATTGTCTTTTTCTTATTGCCAAACAGTGTATACAATACAGTGTTTGGTGTGTCATTTCCAAATATTCTGTTTGTCATTTCTTCATTAGAATAATGGGAATTACCCACATATGTTATCTTATCAGTTCTAAATCCAAAATAGACAGCCGCACACGCAGCTATCAGGGCTGCCACAATAGTAGATATTATGAACAGCCTTTTTTTCTTTCTCGCCTTTGCCATAACTATCTCTCTAACCTAATCTGACTACTTATATTAAACACAATTCCTAACTCTGCCAGCAGGAACAGACTCGCCGTGCCTCCATAGCTTATAAATGGAAGTGTTACGCCTGTATTAGGAAATACATTGGTTACAACGGCAATATTAACTATTACCTGAATTGCTATATGGGCGAATATTCCAACTGCAAGAAGTGAACCGAACAAATCTGGTGAGTTCTGTGATATATATATAATTCTCCAGAGCATTATTATAAAAAGCATAATAACGCACGCAGCACCAAACAGTCCTAACTCCTCACATATTATTGAAAATATCATATCATTCTGCGACTCTGGTATGAAGCCTAACTTCTGCATACTCTTTCCAAGTCCCTTACCAAAAAGTCCGCCAGAACCTATGGCATAAAGCCCCTGCATAGTCTGATAGCCTTTTCCGTCTATGTACTTTTCAGGGTCTACCCATACTAAAAGTCTTGTAAAACGGAACTTCTTAAACTGGACTCCATTTTCAACAGCCTGCTTAAGCCACTGCCTGCCTGCTATATAGCCTGCCATTATAATTCCGATAATTCCGCCGTGAACCCAGTAATTAGGATATACAACAAATGTCATAACAAACACAATTCCACATACTATGATTGCACTACTTAAGTTAGATGTAATTCCAAAAAGCATAGCCGCCGGAATTACTGCACAGCCCAAAAATATTTTCGCTATCTGTGACAGTTTTTTAATCTTTGTTCCTGACGCACACATCTTAGCCGCCGCCATAATAATAACACTTATCTTAACAAGCTCTGCTGGCTGAAAGCTTATCGGACCAATATATATCCATCTTTTAGCACCGTGGCTTTCACGTCCAAATGGAATAACTGCTAACACCATTAAAAGTGATATAACAAATATCCACGGAGCGGCCTTTTTTAAAATATGGTAATCTACAAATCTTGCTATAAAAAACATACACACAAAACCTAACAGGTCAAATATAAGCTGTCTTTTAAAATAGTATTCCGGATTGCCATAATTAATCTGCGCTGTGTAAGAACTTGTACTGTATATCATTGTAAGTCCGAAACCTACAATGAATATAAGCACAAACAAAAGACTGTAATCAAAATAGAATCCATTCTTTCTTTTTCTTCTTTTCTTTGCCATAATTAAAGCTCATTGACATATTGCTTGAACATGTCACCTCTCTGTTCATAATTATCAAACATTCCCCAGCTTGCACACGCTGGTGATAATAATACTGCATCACCTTTGTCTGCGCTGGCTGCACATATATCTACTACCTCTTTTAAATCATTAGCAAATACATAGTCCTTAAATCCGTATTTATCACAGGTCTCGGCTATTTTATTAGCAGTCTGGCCTATAAGAACAAGCTTCTTTACCTTGCCCTTGAAGGCTTTTACATACATATCAAATTCAGAGCCTTTATCATAACCACCACCTATTAATATAGTTGGTCTTACCATAGCCTCAATTGCTTTTACAGAAGCTTCCGGATTAGTTCCCTTGGAATCGTTGTAATACCATACATCATTCTTGGTAGCTACATATTCTATTCTGTGTTCTACAGCCTTGAACTTCTTTACCTGCTGTACAATTATGTCATCAGGTATGCCTGCTGCCTTAGTCATTGCTATAGCAGCACATACATTTTCATAGTTATGTGTTCCAAGAAGGTTCATATCGTGTACATTAAGCATAAGCTCATCTGTGGTGCCATCTGTATATCTTATATCATCTCCCTGAACATATGCACCAATCTCAGGCTTTCTCTTGCTTGAGAACCATACAACCTTAGCTGGACACTCACTTCCAAATCTGTATAATTCTTCGTCCTCCATATTAAGGACACACACATCATCCTTTGTCTGGTTCATAGAAATGTTTTCTTTAGTCTTGGAATAACATTCCATTGTATGATGTCTGTTAAGGTGGTCTGGTGTAATGTTAAGTATCGCACTTACAACCGGATGGAACTTGTGTATTGTTTCTAACTGGAAGCTGCTTATCTCTGCTACTGTATAAGAGTCATTACTTGTATTAAGCACTTCTCCCGTATATGAATTACCTATATTTCCAACAACAAATGTCTTCTCATTATAGGCTTTCACTATCTGTCCTACCAAAGCTGTAGTTGTTGTCTTGCCATTAGTACCTGTTATGGCAATTATTCTGCCTTTATCATAATTATATGCAAGTTCTATCTCGCCCCATACTGGAACTTCTGCTTTCTTAAACTGTTCAACAATAGGACTGTCAACCGGAACGCCCGGACTTATTACAAGAAGGTCGACCTGATTAGTTATATCCTCTGGCAGCTTTCCAATAATAATCTCTGCTTTATTGCCTTTAAGTTTCTTTGATATATCTTCCCTTGAAAGCTTTTCGTTACCGTCATATATAATACAGTCTGCACCAGCTTTGTTAAGAAGGTCTATAGCACCGATTCCACTTATTCCAGTACCAACTACCATTACCTTTTTATTATTTAATTCCATAATGTTCCTCCATTACCACGCATATAATACGTTTTTTAAACAACTGTCTTTATTTTACTCTACACCTATCCATCTGTAAAGCGGATAAACACTGTTTTAACGCTTTATTAACGCATTTTCTTACTTGTTATTAAGGTACGGAAGTATATTTTCATATAACTCTCTTATGACCGGTGCTGCAATTGTACCGCCATAATATACCCCTTCTGGCTCATCAATAAGACACATAGCAATAACCTGTGGATTTTCCACACTTGAAAATCCTATAAATGAAGCGATATACTTTCCAGAACCTCTTGGAAGCTTCTGTGATGTTGCTGTCTTTCCACCTATTGAAAAGCCCTCTATATATGCATTCTTTCCACCGCCTTCCTCAACTACCTGCCTTAATATGTCCCTCATAGTATCACTTGTTGATTTGTCAATTGTGCTCTCAGTTGTAGAATAATAGAACTCATTATAAGTCTGCCCCGAACCATCACTTGTCTTAACTGCAAAATGAGGTGTAACAAGGTTACCACCATTGACAATTGCTGCCGCCGCACGAAGCATCTGGATAGGTGTTATCTGAAATGACTGTCCGAATGACATTGTTGCGAGCTCTACTTCACCAACGTTTTCTTTATTGTGGATAATCGTTGAAGCCTCACCAGCAATATCTATTCCGGTCTTAGACAAAAGTCCAAGCTTACCGCAGTAATTATAGAAATTATCAACACCTACCCTTCTTCCCCATTCAATAAATGCAGGGTTGCAGGAATTCATAACTGTATGCGTAAAATCCTGTGTTCCGTGGCCCGTTGTCTTATGACACCTTATGCGCCTGTCACCAACAAGCGTTGAACCTGAACAGGTATAGGAGTCACTTAAACTTACAACTTTGGTTTCAAGTGCTGCTGTTGCAGTTACCATTTTAAACACTGAACCTGGCTCATAAGTATCATTAATGCAGAAATTTCTCCACATATTATTAAGAAGATCCATTTTATTACCTGAACTGCCGTCATCTTCCACTTCGTAATTAAGTACATACGGCTCATTAAGATTATATTCAGGCACGTTGACCATTGCATACAACTCTCCATTATTAGGATTCATAACTATTATTGACACCCGCTTAGCATTTTTCTTTGCAAGCGTTGTATATGCTAACTGCTGGGCATATGACTGTATATTCATATCTATGCTTATATATAAATCCTGACCTCTCTGCGGCTCTAACCTTCCCTCTTTTGCATTTTTTATCTCTGTCCCCCATGCATCGGTAAGTGTAAGTATCCTGCCATTATTGCCAGCAAGATATACATCATACTTAGCCTCAAGTCCGACTATTCCCTGATTATCACTTCCTGTAAAGCCAAGCACTTTGGAAGCAAGCGTATCATAAGGATAATATCTTTTATAATCCTCATCTACCTTAACTCCGTTTAAGCCAGCTTTTCTTATTACATCACCTGTATCCTTATCAACATTGGTCTTTATAATTTCAATTGATGATACCTTTTCAACCTTTTTTCTTACAACTGCTTCATCCATATCAAGATTGTCACAAAGCATTTTAATAACTTCTTCCGGCTTATCTATCTGGCTGTGAATAACGGATATTGTACACACAGTTGTATTGTCAGCAAGAACAACACCATTGGTATCAAGAATTCTTCCACGCATAGCCTTTATGGCTCTCTCCCTCTCGTGAAGTTCTGCTGCACGCACGCTGTAATATTCAGCCTTGATGGTCATTATATATCCCACTCTTACTATCAGTATTGACATAATAAGCACAAGGCTTACTATAACCACCAGAAGCTTCTTTCTATGTCTTGTTCTTACAAAATAACCATATCTCTCATCTTCATTAAGCTTAATTCTTTCTGTCACTAATACAATAACCCCGAATAAACTTACTTATTATTATGAAAGTTTATTCAGGGTTATTCTTATACTTATTATTACTTAACAGCTTAATTAGATGAAGCTGTGCCTGCTGGTATCCCATCAACTGTTAATTCATCAGGACTTGAACTTGTATCCTCATATTCGTCTGAGGCATCCTTGTATACATTCATATATGGAAGAAGCTTTTCAAGTATATTATGTGTAAGTGTAAGCACATCTGCTGAACTTCCTGATGTTCCTGTAGTTCCATATGGCTCATCAATAACTACATATATTGCAAACTTAGGATTTTCTGCCGGTGCGTGTCCTATAAATGATATAATCCACTTGTTATCCTTTCTATCACCCTTCTGGGCTGTTCCTGTCTTACCAGCAACTGAATATCCTGTAACGCCTGCTTTCTTGGCTGTTCCTTCTTCTACTGTATTCTTAAGATATCTTCTTAAAAGCTTTGATGTTGAAGCTGTAATTGTCTGTCTTACAAGATTAGCCTTATATTCCTTTACAACTTCACCATTGGCTGATTCAATTCTCTTTACAATATGTGGCTGGTAAAGCATACCACCATTAATAATCGAACAATATGCCGCCATCATCTGCATCATATTAACATTAATAGTCTGTCCAAATGAATTACAAGCCGCATCAATAGTTGTCATACGGTCACCATATACGATACCTGTTGTCTCACCTGGAAGATCTATTCCGGTTATCTTTCCAAATCCAAACAATGACTGGTAATATGCAAATCTGCTGTTACCCATCTCAAGTGCAAGATGAATCATATACGGGTTGCAGGAATTCATAAGTGCCTGCTCAACTGTAAGTGAACCATGTGAACCTATTGTACTGAACACATGACACTTTAATTTATAATCAGCTACAGTTTCAAATCCCTTGCATACATATGTATCACCATCCTTTACAACACCTTCCTCCAAAGCTGAGGCTACCGTTACTGGTTTAAATGTTGAACCTGGCTCATAACTTTCTGACACACAATAATTAGTCCATAAAGAATACAGGTTATTTCTGTATTCTTCATCAGACATATCTTTAATCTCCTCATCTGTATACATACCAGTTAATTTTCTTGGATCATTAAGATTAAAGGTTGGATAACTAGCCATTCCAAGTATCTCACCATTAGATGGGTCTGCCACTACTACTGCTGTATTCTTTGAAGGCTTTTCTTCATTATATTCTAATATGCATTTCTCAATAATCGACTGTACATTATAATCAAGTGTTGTAACTATATTATTGCCATCAACAGCATTTTTCTGAGTCTCTGTAACCTCAAGTCCCTCATCTACATAGCTATATGTTGTTCCATTGGTACCAGTTAATTCCTCATCATACTGGCTTTCAATTCCAAGTTCACCACCATTAGTGGCACTCGCAAATCCAACAACATCACTTGCAAATGTTCCAAGAGGATATTTTCTTATATAGCTGTCCTCAAACCATACACCTTTAATATTCTTTCCCTCAGTTGAATCTGCCATAAGATTTTTAAAATCTGCTATCTGATCTGTAGTAAGGTTTGATAAAAGCTTCTGATACCTGCTCTGTGAATTCTCACTCACCGTTTGCTCAAGCTCACTTCTGTTTAAATTAAAATATTTACAAAGAGCTGATAATGTAGGTTCTTTATATTCTCCGTCTGAAAGCATAAGCTTGACATCTAATATAAGATTATATACTCTCTCACTGTATGCAAGCACAGTTCCATCACCAGTTAATATCTGACCTCTCTTATAAGGTAGTTCTGTTGATGTATATGTCTGGTGATCTAACACTGCCTTCGCATATGTCTCTCCGTGTGTATAATTAATTCTGAATACCTGTCCACCTAATGCCATAAGAATTACTACTACCATTACAAGTGCAACCATTCCTTTGGTGTGAACACGTTTAAGCATAACTTTTTTTCTTCTGTACTTATTCTTTTTTAACTGTTCATCGCTTACCATAAGTACCTCTTATTATATTATTTTACCTGAATATTAATTGCTTTCAGGAACATCTTTATACTGCTTTACATATTCGCTCTCTTTAGAATCGTATGTAATAACCTGCTTCTTTTCTGGATACACCATTCCTAATTCATTAACTGCTGTATCATATATAGCATCATAATCTATGCTTGCATTAATATCTGACTCTAATACGTCATTATTCTCCTTTAATGTGCTAAGCTCGCTCTTTAACTCAGCTATCACATCTGAATTAGTCTTAGCTGCTGCCTGAACATTAAGGTACTGATAACATATAAAGAAGACAACTGCAGCAACACTTGCAACTGCAACTGTATACATAAGATTGATCTTATTATTGCGTCTTATCTGCTTCTGTCTCTGCCTTCTTATTTCTCTGTTGATTTCCTTCTGTGTCTGCTGGGATTCATCTGGGGTTTTAAGTGGTTCAGCGATATTTAATTGTCTTACCGCACTACCATATTCATACGGCACTTTGCTTACATTTCTTGAATTTCTTCTGTACTCTGCTCTACTTCTCTTTTCCACTTTACACTACCTCCCATTATACCCTTTCAAATACTCTTAACTTAGAACTCTTTGATCTGCTATTTTCATTAATCTCTTCATCTGTTGGAACTACAGGCTTTCTTGTAATCACCCTGCCCTTCGGTACTTTACCACACACACACGCAGGAAAGCTTGGTGGACAGGTACAAGGATTCTCGTTATTCCTAAACCTTGTCTTTACTATTCTGTCTTCTAACGAATGAAATGTTATTATACAAAGTCTTCCTTCTGGCTTAAGCCTGTCAATCATCATATCTATAGAATTCTCTAGCACTTCCAATTCTTTATTAAGTTCAATTCTTATAGCCTGATAAGTTCTCTTAGATGGATGTCCACCTGTCGCCCTTACCTTCATAGGTATAGCTGCCTTTATAATATCGTTAAGCTCAAATGTTGTCTCAATTGGCTTTTCCTGTCTTGCAGCCACTATATGCTTAGCTATATTCTTAGCAAACCTGTCCTCACCATAATCTCTTATTATTCTGTAAAGATCAAATTCGCTGTATTCATTAACAATATCTTTAGCTGTAATCTCCTGTCTTTGATCCATTCTCATATCAAGTGCTGTGTCCACATTATATGTAAACCCTCTGTCAGCCGCATCTAACTGATATGATGAAACACCCAGATCCAGCATAATTCCATCAACTTTATCTATTCCTAACTCATCAAGGACTTTGTCCATATTACAGTAATTATTTCTTACGATTGTAACCCTGTCCATATATGGTTCTAATCTCTTACTTGCTGCCTTTATGGCATCTTCGTCCTGATCTATTCCTATCAATCTTCCACCCTCGGAAAGTCTTCCTGCGATTTCGTATGAATGTCCGCCGCCGCCAAGAGTTCCGTCAACATATATGCCATCGGGTTTAATATTCAATTCATCTACCGTCTCATATAAAAGAACTGACTTATGCTTAAACTCCATACTAATCTCCTTTCCGCCTGCTATATCAGCAATTAATTATATGGTGAATCCCAGACTGTCCATATTCTCTGCGACCTCGTCCATATTGTCATCATAATTGCTTATACTGTCATTCCAGCTTTCTTTACTCCATATCTCTATCCTGCTTCCAACACCTACAAATACTACATCCTTCTGTAACGAAGCAAACTCTCTTAATACAGATGGTATAAGAATTCTTCCCTGCTTGTCTAATTCGACATCTGCTGCTCCTGCAAGAAAGAATCTTGTAAATGTTCTGGCATTCTTATTAGTAAGAGGCAGTGTCTTAAGCTTCTCCTCGAATCTCTGCCACTCTTCATTAGTGTATACAAATAAACAGTTATCAAGTCCCTTAGTGATAATAAAATTATCCCCAAGGCTTTCGCGGAACTTCGCAGGAACGATTATTCTGCCTTTGGCATCTATTGTATGTCCATATTCGCCCATAAACATAGCAATCGTTCCTCCTTTCCCCCACTTGTAACCACTTGCTACCACTTTTCTCCACTTTGAGAACAATTCTATACTGATTTTGTGCAAAATACAAGTGTTTTCCACTAATTTATAAAATTTTTTTAAACTTTTGCACTATATTATGCCCGTAAAATATACAATCATATGTATATACACATAAAAATAGTAATTTTAACACTCACACCATCTGATTGTATGTAATTAGTTGAGCTTTAGGAAAAGATATGTTAAAATACAGGTTGCGTTACTGCGTATATTTACTAAACATAAATCTGCATATGATACACATTTATGTTGGAAATGAGGAGAATATATGAAACTTGGAATAGTTGGTCTTCCTAATGTTGGAAAGAGTACACTTTTTAATTCTTTAACTAAGGCTGGAGCAGAATCAGCCAATTATCCATTCTGTACAATAGATCCTAATGTAGGAATTGTTGCCGTACCAGATGAAAGACTTGATAAGCTTGCAGCACTTTATAATTCAGCAAAGATTACACCTGCCGTTATCGAATTCGTTGATATAGCTGGTCTTGTTAAGGGTGCTTCTAAAGGTGAAGGTCTTGGTAACCAGTTCCTTGCTAATATAAGAGAAGTTGATGCAATCGTTCACGTTGTCAGATGTTTTGAGGACTCTAATATTGTTCACGTTGATGGTTCTGTCAACCCTGTAAGAGATATTGAGACAATCAACCTTGAATTAATCTTTTCTGATATGGAAGTTCTTGAAAGACGTCTTGCTAAGCAGAAGCGTGCTTCCTACAATAATAAGGACATTGCTAAAGAATGTGACCTTATCGAAAGACTTCTTAAGTTCCTTGAGGCTGGTAATCTTGCCAAGAACTTTGAATGTGAAGATGAAGATGAAGAATCATTTATGAGAGAATACAATCTTCTTACAAGCAAACCTGTTATATTCGCTGCTAATGTATCAGAAGATGACCTTGCCGATGATGGTGCTAACAATGAATATGTACAGAGTGTACGTGAATATTCTAAAAAGGATAACTGCGAAGTATTCGTTATATGTGCACAGATTGAACAGGAAATCTCAGAACTTGATGATGATGAAAAGAAAATGTTCTTAGAGGACCTTGGAATTAGTTCTTCTGGTCTTGATAAGCTTATCGCTGCAAGCTACAGAATATTAGGTCTTATAAGTTACTTAACTGCTGGTGAGACAGAGACAAGAGCCTGGACAATAACTAACGGAACTAAAGCTCCTGGTGCTGCAGGTAAAATCCACAGCGATTTCGAGAGAGGCTTTATCAAAGCAGAAGTTGTCAACTATAAGGATTTACTTGACTGTGGCTCTTATACTAAAGCCAAGGAAAAAGGTCTTGTACGTATGGAAGGTAAAGACTATGTTGTTAAAGACGGCGATGTAATATTATTCCGTTTCAACGTATAATAATATTAGTACATTAATAATTATATATTTATAATAATATAAGTTCTACAAGTCAGATAATATAGGATTTGTTCCAACTTCTGAACTTCTGACAAAGAATTATATAAAAGATGGTGGCACGAATTAACGTGTCACCATCTTTTTATCTACAGGACATAATTTTAATATGTGCTCATTATCTCCTTAAATCTCTTAACATTAGCTCCTGCATCATTCTTAAACACAGCCGAACCTGCAACTATTACATTAGCTCCAGCTTCAAGCACTGATACGAGATTTTCTATATTAATTCCACCATCTATCTCAATATCTACGTTATCAAGACCTTTTTCTATAAGCTTTGCTTTAATCTGCTTAACCTTTTCTAATGACTCCGGTATGAACTTCTGTCCGCCAAAGCCAGGATGAACGCTCATAACAAGCACCATATCCACCAATGAAAGATAAGGCTCAATAGCCTTTACTGGTGTCTCTGGATTAAGTGTAATAGCTGCTTTGACACCACATTCCCGTATCTTTTCAATTGTGGCAACAACATCTTCGCACGCCTCAACGTGGACAGTTATTATATCCGCACCACATTTTACAAATTCTTCTATATAACGGATTGGTTCTTCGATCATAAGATGAACATCAAATACTCTGCTTGTACAGCTTCTTATTGATTTGATAACAGGCATACCATAGGAAATGCTTGGAACAAACCTGCCGTCCATGACATCAATATGTATATACTCTGCTCCTGCTTCATCAATTGCTTTAATATCTTTCTCAAGATTTTTAAAATCTGCTGATAATATTGAAGGTGATAATATAGTCATTATATTCCTCATTTCTGTGTAATTAATATTATTTAACCTATACAGCCAGCCCTGGCATATAGATAATCAATTATCGCTAATCTATAATTAATATTTCTTCTTGTTCTTTACCTCGTCATATATCTCTACATAACTTGTATAACGTCTTCTGCTTATTAATCCTGCCTCAACCGCTTCCTTAACCCTGCAGTCAGGCTCATTAATATGAACACAGCCATTAAATCTGCACTGCCCTTCATATTCACTGAATTCCTCAAAATAAAATCTTATCTGTTCCTTTTCAAGTTCTGGAATATTAAGAGATGTAAAGCCCGGCGTGTCGCATATATATGTAGCATCGCTCACATTAAATATCTCCGAATGTCTTGTTGTATGCCTTCCTCTTCCAATCCTGCTCACATCACCAGTTGCACTCACTTCCTGCGGAAGTATAAGATTGGTAAGTGACGACTTGCCAACACCCGAGGGTCCAGCTAATATTGTCGTCTTTTTCTCAAGTGTCTTAAGAACTATGTCTATTCCTTTATTATCATAAGTACTTATAAATATGACTTTACAGCCACATTTTTCATATATGTCAGAAAGTTCTTCTAATGTGTCATCTTCTGCCAGATCTATTTTGTTAAACACTACAACTGTAGGCACATTCTGATAATCCATCATCATTATAAATCTGTCCAAAAGATTATAATTAGGTTCTGGTGATTTTACAGCAAATATTACCATAGCCTGATCTATATTCGCAGAAGCTGGTCTTATAAGCTCATTCTTTCTTGGAAGTATCTGTATGATATTACCTGTCATCTTATCGTTATCTATTATATCTATAATAACATTATCCCCGACAAGCGGCTTTATCTTTTTATTCCTGAATATTCCTTTTGCCTTACATTCATATATACCACAGGATTCTATATGGACATAATAAAATCCTGCAATTCCCTTTATTATCTTTCCCTGCATAAGACTTCCTATACTCTAATTGCTTGTATTGCCCGTTCCTGTATTAGAACTGCCATTGCCACTTGATGTATTGCTTCCACTGCTATTGCCCGATGTGTTAGAACCACTATTATTGCTGTTACTATTGCTATTGCCGTTACTGTTGTTATTGCTGTTACTATTACTGCTGCCTGAACCTGATGCTGTAGTAGAAGTTGTTGAGCTTGTATAGTGGCTTACATATATAGTTATAGTTGTTCCAGACTCTACAGTGTCACCACCAGAGTAAGGTGTCTGTGAAGTAACAGTACCATATGATGCCTTAGATGAAGTCTCATATTTTACTGATACCTTAAGCCCGGCTGCCTCGATAGACTGATTGGCAAGGCTTTCTGTCATTCCTATTACATTAGGAACTGTGGCTTTAGTTACCTGCTTTCCACGGCTTACTTCTATTGTAACTGTTGTACCTTCTGTTACTGTTCCAGATGGGCTGTATTTAACAACCTTTCCGGCTTCTACTGTACTGCTGTATACATAATCAACAGAGACGACAAGATTAACATTTTCAATAAGCTCTTTTGCTTCTTCTTCTGTCTTACCCTTTACATTAGGAACTGTGACGTTCTTAGTTTCCCTGCCACTGCTTATTGTAAGAACAATCTGTGAGTTCTTCTCAACCTTAGAACCACCTACATTGCCCTGGTTTATTACACTGTTCTCTGCAACTGTATCTGAACTCTGTGTCACGGCTTTATAGCCAAGACCAACTTTATTAAGTGCACTTATTGCATCGTCCTTAGTCATTCCAACTACATTTGGTACTGTAACCATATCTGATGCCTTTGAATTGCCAGACACAGCAGTTGTAACCTGATTAGAAGCCTGACTGTTATTGTTAGATGAACTCTTGCCGCTTCCTATAAGCTTTACAACAACAAATATTGTGATAATAAGAATTATAACTGCAATTCCTATACCGATACATTTCATAATAAGCTCTAACTTATCATTACTCTCATCATCAATATCGTTATCATCTTCTTCCTCATCTATATTATCATCAATATCTGCAAATGTATCCTCACCTAATAAGCCGTCATCTTCTTCCTGCTCATCTATATCCTCATCATCTGAATCAGTCTGTGCATAGTTATCATTAACTGATGTATCATACATAGGAGCAAGCTTTACAAAATCGTCCTCCGGCATAACAAGTGACTTCTTTAAATCTACTATAAGGTCATAGGCAGACTGATAACGCCTGTCTGTCTTCTTCTGTGTACATTTAAGAACTATCTTATCAACACTTACTGGTATTCCCTCAACAAGCTGAGATGGTGCTGGTATTGTATCCTGAATATGCTGTACAGCTACTGATACTGCTGTATCTCCGTCAAATGGAACTGTTCCAGTGAGCATTTCAAATAATGTAATACCAAGTGAATATATATCACTTCTCTCATCCGAATAGCCGCCTCTTGCCTGTTCTGGTGATATATAATGTACAGACCCCATAGAAGCTGATGTATTAATTGTTGCTGTTGAAGCTACCTTGGCAATACCGAAATCAGTAACCTTAACCTTGCCCTCTTTAGATATAATTATATTCTGTGGCTTAATATCCCTATGGACAATATTATGTTTATGAGCTGCATCCATACCATTAGCTACCTGTATAGCAATGCTTACAGCCTCTTTATATGGAAGTTTGCCTCTCTTTTCAATATACTTCTTAAGGGTAACTCCCTCAACAAGTTCCATAACTATGTAATATATGCCATTCTCAACACCGACATCATACACATTTACAACATTAGGATTAGTAAGTCCGGCAGCTGACTGGGCCTCAGCCCAGAATTTGCTTACAAATGTCTTATCCTGGCTAAATTCTGACTTCATAACTTTAATTGCAACATATCTGTTAAGCTTGTGGCATTTGGCTTTGTATACATCTGCCATTCCGCCTGTACCAATCTGTTCAATTATCTCATATCTGTCAGCTAAAAACATTCCTTCTCTTAACATCATTAAATTACCTCTCTGCCTATGGTTCAATTAAAATCACTGATATGTTATCTCTGCCACCATTATCATTGGCCCTGCTTACAAGCCTTTCTGCGGCTTCCCTGATATCGTGGCTGCTCTTTATTATATGAAATATCTCCTGGTCTTCTAACATATTAGTCAATCCATCAGAACACATAAGTATCATATCTTCCTTTTTAAGATCAACTGAAAACATCTCGGCTTCGACGGTGTCATAGCCACCTATTGCCCTTGTGATAACATTCTTTTTCTCATGGGTTCTTGCAGCTTTTCTGTCAATTTCGCCCCGCTGTACCATTTCTTCCACCCACGAATGGTCTCTTGTAATCTGGATTATATCTTCTCCGATTACATACAATCTGCTGTCACCCACATTGGCTACTCTTAAAGTATTGTCAAATATGCTGGCTACCACTAATGTAGTTCCCATTCCATTATATTCTTCCGACTCGCCTGCCTTTCTAAGAAGCAGTGTGTTGACAAGCTTAATGTTATTATCTATTGTTGCTAAAGGATCTTTGCCTTCTGACTCTTTTAATAATTCAACAAGCGTTTCAACTGTATATCTTGACGCTGTGTCACCAGCTTTATGTCCTCCCATACCGTCTGCCACAATAAACAGATTAGGCAGACACCCTATATCATCAAGCTTTGCATAGACATAGTCCTGATTGACATTTCTTTCAATTCCTACATCTGTTGTTGCAAATGCGTTCATTTCATTCTCCATCCATTCTTTAATGTATCAGTTTTACTATTAATGAATAGTATCCCATATCAATATATATTATCATACCAGCTATAAAAATGCGACATATTTCAGCCACTTTTTATGCAGCTGGCTCTATATGGCAGAATTCTCATCTATATGATTCTGCCTCAACTGTCCACAGGCACCGTCTATATCGCGCCCCATCTCACGTCTGACAGTCGCATTAATTCCTTTTCTTTCAAGCATATCCTTAAAATTCTTTATAGAATTCTTCTCTGACTGCTCATAATCTCTTTCCTTAATCGGATTAACCGGTATCAGATTAATATGACAGTTAAGCCCTTTTACAAGCTCTATAAGCTCATTGGCACATTCTTTAGTATCATTAACGCCCTTAACCAGACTATATTCAAATGATATTCTTCGTCCTGTCTTATCAAGATAATACCTGCACGCATCCATAATCTCTGCTATGCTGTATTTATTAGCAATAGGCATCATAGTCTTTCTTAACTCATCATTAGGTGCGTGAAGCGATATTGCAAGTGTTATCTGTAACTTAAGATCTGCCAGTTCTTTTATCTTAGGCACAATTCCACAGGTTGATACTGTTATATTTCTCTGGCTTATATTAAGTCCTCTTTCACTGTTAAGCAGTTCTATGAATTTAATAACATTATCGTAATTATCCATAGGCTCACCAGAACCCATTATAACAACATTGCTTACTCTCTCATTAGTATCCCTGCTTATTCTGTATATCTGGTCAAGCATTTCTGATGGTGAAAGATTTCTTACACATCCATTAAGAGTTGATGCGCAGAAACGACAGCCCATTTTGCAGCCGACCTGTGATGAAATACATACCGAATTGCCGTGATGATACTTCATAAATACACTTTCTATAAGATTGCCGTCATAAAGCTCAAAAAGGTACTTTCTAGTGCCGTCTATCCTTGACTCCTGCATTTTTACAATCTTAAGACTTGTATACAAGGTATCTTCCTTTAAAGTATCCTTAAGCTTATCGGAAATATTGGTCATCTCATCATAACTTTCTGCCAGTTTCTCGTGCATCCACGAATATAACTGGGCAGCTCTGAATTTCTTTTCATTAATACTCTCGACATATTGTACAAGTTCATTGTAATTCAATGATTTTATATCAGTCTTATGCGGCATAGCCATACTCCATTCCATTTATCTGTTATTTCTTAAATATATTTACATTCCCCTGTTTAATTCTTAATAAGACGAGCGACAAAGAAACCGTCCATTCCTGAATTATTGGCAGGAAGCAGCTGATGATACTCTCCGTCTTTCGTAAAGCCTAATTCTTTACATATCCAGTCGGCATTATCCTCATTTTCTGCCCTGTTAATTGTACAAGTGCTATACATTAACACTCCACCACTCTTAACATAGCGTGATACAACCTTTAAAATATCTCTTTGAAGATCTACAAGTGACTGCAATTTTTCAGGCGAAGCATTATATTTTATATCCGGCTTTCTTCCTATTATCCCAAGACCTGAACAAGGAAGGTCAGCTATAACAATATCAGCTTTATTAATCAGACTTTCATCACAATCAAGTGCATCATATACCTGTGTCTGTATATTAGTGATATTAAGCCTCTTAATATTCTCATCAATAAGTGCAACCTTGTAATCTGACAAATCTCTGGCGATTACCCTGCCGCAATCCCCCTGTTCTGACATCTTAAGTGCGGCATTAATTGACTTTCCGCCCGGTGCACCGCATACGTCAACTATTGTATCTCCCGCTTTTGGTGCTGTGTATTCACCTGCAAGCATTGAGCTGATATCCTGAATCTGATACATACCATCCTGAAAGCTTTTAAGCCCTGCGATATAATCATAATCGGATATCTCATACGCATATGGTATATTCTCTACTTCTTTTACTGTCACATTCTCACGCTGAAGAAGTTCTTTAATCTGTTCCCTGGAAGCCTTTGATGTATTACATCTTATATATGTCTTCTTCTCACACTTCATACCCTCAAGCACGGATTTAACAGTATCTATTGACATCTGCCCTGACCACAGCTCAATTATCCACATTGGCATAGAATACTTAACAGACAGATATTCATATGGACTTTTATTATAATCTGGATATTCAATATTGTCTTTATTGCGTGATATATTTCTTAACACACCATTAACAAAACCCTTAAGCCCCGCAAATCCCCTCTTTACAGCAAGCTTGACAGCCTCATTACAAGCTGCACTATCAGGCACATTATCCATATATATTATCTGATATACACCCATTCTTACAATTCTTCTTATAACAGGCTTCATCTTCTTAACTGGTGTCTTTGAATACTTGTTAATAATATAATCTAATTCTATCTGGCTCTCTATAATGCCTAAAGACAGCTTATTGATAAATGATCTTTTACTCTTATCAAGATACTGGTACTTTAAAAGTGCATTGTTGATTATTATATGTGAAAATTCATTGTTACTCTCTATTTCTTCCAAAATATCGAGTACAACCGCTCTTAAATTAACTTCCATACAGATTATTCTCCATTATAATATAACTAATTACCCTAATGCAGTCCCTTCTTCAACGTGGCTTCCAAGAAGAAAGGCATCTGTTGACATTCTCTTCTTACCCTCAAGCTGAAGTTCATTAACCTTAAGATAATCTTTTCCGCATTTTATAATAAATGTCTTCTTATCTACATAACATACTGTTCCAGCTTCACATTCCTTTGAAACATTATTGTTATTTATAATATCATCACTGTCATTCACAACATCTGCATCCCATATTTTTAACATTTTGCCATTAAGATGTGTAAATGCACTTGGCCAGGGATTAAGTCCTCTTATAAGGCACTCAATCTGTCTGGCACTCTTAGTAAAATCAAGCTCTCCCATTGACTTTTTAAGCATTTTGACATATGAGCTTTCAGCTTCGTTCTGCTTTTCTGGTATAATGCTTCCAGTCTCAAGTCCTTCAAGTGTCTTAATAAGAAGCTTAGCACCAACTATGCTTAATCTGTCAAAAAGGCTTCCGCCTGTCTCTTTCTTATCAAGTTTAACCTTATCTACCAAAAGAATATCTCCTGTATCAAGCCCCTCATCCATCTTCATAGTCGTAACACCGGAATACTCACATCCGTCTATTACTGCCCACTGGATTGGAGAGGCTCCCCTGTACTTAGGAAGCAGTGAAGCGTGTACATTAATACATCCAAGACGTGGCATATCAATAATACTCTTAGGCAATAGCTGTCCAAATGCAACAACAACAAACACATCTGCATTATATTTTCTTAATTCTTCAACAAATGCTTCATCTCTTGCTCTTTCTGGCTGAAGAACCTGTATATTATTCTTAACAGCTTCTTCCTTAACAGGTGAAAATACAAGCTCCTTGCTTCTTCCCTTTGGCTTGTCCGGCTGTGTCACAACAGCCACTACATCATACTGGTTATCAATAAGTTCCTTTAATGTCCCAACTGCAAAGTCAGGAGTTCCCATAAATACAACCTTCAATATTAATCTTCCTCCGTTTCAGTTTCCATAAGTGGACCTTCTGCCTTATCAACATACATTACTCCGTCAAGATGATCAATCTCGTGTAAAAGACATCTTGCAAGAAGTTCTTCACCCTCAACGATAATCTCTTCCATATCTTCATTAAGTGCCTTAACCTTGGCATAAGATGGTCTTGTCACGATACCAACCTTACCCGGAACACTAAGACAGCCCTCCTGTCCTGTCTGTGAACCACTTGTCTCAAGAACTACAGGGTTAATAAGCACTATTGGATCATCACCACAGTCAATTACTACTAATCTCTTTCTTATTCCTACCTGTGGAGCTGCAAGTCCAACTCCATTAGCCTCATACATTGTTTCAAACATATCATCAATAAGTTCCTGTATTCTAGGTGTCATCTCAGTTATTTCTTTTGCTTCTTTTCTTAATATCTCATCACCTAATGTTCTTATATTTCTGATTGCCATAACTTCCTCCATAATCAAATAACATATGCGTATGTTTAATTAACATCATATGCAATGTTAATATTCTTGTAATCTGAACTGCCATTAATATTATTATCCAGCATATCCATAATTAGTTCAAGTGCTTTAAAGCTTGAACTTCTTAAATATATCTGCTTCGTGTATATATCTTTAATCTTGTATATAGAAGCATTTGATGGACCAAGTACTATAATCTTGTCATCTTTAACAGTATTGTTATCCTGAATATACTGCTGTATCAAAGCTTTAATATTTCCTGCCCGCTCTGATAACAGCTTCTCATTAATACTGCTTATGTTAATCTTTACCATATTATTAACAGGTGGATATGAAAGCAGCTTCCTGTAAGACATTTCCTGCTCATAAAAACTCTTATAATTCTGCTCCGCCGCACATAACAAGCCATAATTATCAGGTGAATATGTCTGTATTACAACTTCACCCTTTCTTTCTCCTCGTCCAGCTCTTCCTGCCGCCTGTGTTATAAGCTGGAATGTACGCTCAACAGCCTTATAATCACTTGCATACAAGGATATATCTGCCGCTACGACTCCGACAAGAGTAACCTTTGGAAAATCGTGTCCCTTTACTATCATCTGCGTGCCTATAAGTATATCTGCCTGTTCTGTCGCAAATGCACTTAATATATTCTCGTGTCCGCCTTTGCCTTTGGTTGTATCCATATCCATTCTTAATACCCTTGCCGCAGGAAACATCTTATTAACTGCATCCTCTACAGCCTCTGTTCCTGCCTTAAAGCCAAGAATATACTTAGAACCACATTCAGGGCATAACGATACATTAGGAGTCTCGTATCCACAATAATGACATACAAGCTTTCCATTCCTGTGAAGTGTCATAGATACATCACAATGCGGACATTTCATAACATAGCCGCACGACCTGCACGAAACAAATCCGGCAGTTCCCCTTTTATTAAGAAACAGCATTATCTGTTCGTGTTTATTAAGCCTGTCACTTATAAGCTCATACAGCTTTCTTGAAAATATTGTCCTGTTACCTGTCTTTAACTCCTGTCTCATATCAGCTATATATACCTGTGGCAGGCTTGCCTCTCCTGCCCTGTTATTAAGCTCTATAAGCTTATACTCGCCTGCTTCTGCCCTGTAATAGCTGTCAATTGACGGTGTTGCAGAGCCTAGTATAACAGAAGCTCCCGCCTCCTTTGCAATATGTATTGCAAGGTCTTTGGCGTGATATCTTGGGACTTGCTCTGATATATACGCACCCTCGTGTTCCTCATCTATAACAATAAGTCCAAGATTAGGAAACTGTGTAAACAATGCCGATCTTGGACCTATCATAATACTTATTTCACCTTTAAGTGCTCTTACGAACTGGTCATATCTCTCACCTTTTGACATTCTTGAATTAATAATAGACACTTTATCCCCAAATCTGTGATAAAATCTCTGAACAGTCTGAAATGTAAGTGCTATCTCAGGTATAAGCATTATAACCTGCCGTCCGGAATTAATAGTATGTTCAATAACATCAAGATACACTTCTGTCTTTCCGCTTCCGGTTACTCCTCGTATAAGATATGTATTGAACGCTTTATTATCATAATCCTCCACTATTGTATCAACGGCTCTTTGCTGTTCCTCGTTAAGCACAACCTTTTTATTAAAAATGTGCTTATCAGACACAGGATTTCTATAGTAACTTTCAACCTTGACATTTATAATTCCGTCTGCTTCAAGTGCCTTTACTGTTGCTGGCGAAATATTAAGCTTGTCTTTTACTATCTCCATATCAATAACAGGTTCATCAATAAGTGCACACATAAGCCTGTACTTGGCTTTCGCTTTTTTCTCATATATGCTTATAAGTTCTTGTGCCTTTTTAGTATCAACCAAAAGGCAGACAGACTTTTTCTGCTTATGTCCGACCTCGTCCTTAACAGGAATAACCGTCTTTAATGCCTGATTCATAGTACAGCCATAATGCCGTTTCAGCCACGCTGCAAGCTTTATCATACTTTTAGCGACATTTACTTTTCCTGTAACAACACTGTCAATGCTCTTTATCTTATCAACAGGATATGATGGCTTATCAGTTAAACCAATTACATATCCTGTTATAATTCTGTTACCTTTTCCAAATGGCACTCTTACAGATGTTCCGATATCAACACTACCATCCATATCATCAGGCACAGCATATTGGAATGTCTTATCAAGCTGTTCGTGTGAAATATCTATTATTATATCAGCGTACATTTTTCTCCTTTAATTCTTTAAGAACTTCTGATATAAGAACACGTTCGTCCATAGGATATTTAACGCCTTTTATCTCCTGATAATCTTCGTGTCCCTTACCTGCAAGCACGATAATATCTCCAGGTTCACCATTCTCAATAGCATATTTAATAGCTTCTTTTCTGTCTGCAATATCAATATGCTTACCTGTAGTCCTGTTAATTCCAGTCTTAATATCTTCCATAATAGCAAGAGGCTCTTCAAATCTTGGATTATCAGATGTTATAATCGTAAGGTCTGCTAATCTTCCAGACACTTCACCCATCTCAAATCTTCTCTCTTTAGAGCGGTTGCCACCACAGCCAAACAGGCATACAAGTCTATGTGGATTGTACTCTTTAAGTGTCTTTAAAATACTCTCTAAGGACATCGCATTATGAGCATAATCAATCATAAGAGTAAACTTATCAGATACTGGAACAAGCTCTATTCTTCCTTTAACCTTTACATCTTTCAATACATTTTCAACAATAGCATTATCCACATTAAAATGTCTTGTAACAGCTATTGCACACAATGAATTATATACTGAGAACATTCCCGGAAGTGAAAGTTCCACATCCATATTGACAAGACCACTACACTTATAAGTAAGACCTATCTTTCCTCTCTCATGGAACAACTTGATATCACTTGCCTTTATGTCTGCATCTTCTGATATGCCATACTTCTCAACACTGCATACAGAGTCTCTTAATATATCAGCTGTATGCTTATCATCTGCATTGACTATTCCTGTCTTGCACTGCTTAAAAAGCTTAGCCTTACATTCAAGGTACTCCTCAAATGAAGCGTGCTCATTAGGACCGATATGATCAGGCTCAAGATTAGTAAATACTCCGATGTCAAATACAATACCTGCAGTTCTGTCAAGCTTTAAGCCCTGTGAGGATACCTCCATAACTACTGCCTTACATCCCTCATCAACCATTTTCCTGAAGGTTTTATGAATCTGTATTGACTCAGGTGTTGTATTGCAGGACGGAACAGCCTCATCTCCTATAACTGTCTCGATAGTTCCGATAAGACCTGTCTTTATTCCACACGCACAAAGAACATTCTTTATCATATAAGTTGTAGTTGTCTTACCCTTAGTTCCTGTAATTCCAATTGTAAACAACTTCTTATCAGGATTGCCGTAAAATGCTGCTGACATAAGTGCAAGGGCAAGTCTTGTATTATCACATTCTATAACTGCTGCCGGTATCTTCTCTGTATTATACTGTGATCCCTTCTGTACAACTATTACAGCCGCCTTATCCTTAACCTGCTCTATATATTTATGTCCATCGCTTACCGAACCAACTATGCAGACAAAGATACCTCCGTCTGTTACTTTTCTTGAGTCAGAAGCAATACCTGTAACAGTTGTATTAATATCACCATTAACAACTGTATATTCAAAATGTTCTACTTCATTAGCTCTGCATATATCCAAAATATCTTTTAACTGCATAACTGCTCCTTTCTTTTCAAGACACCTAGAATAATCCTGTTATCTTCTCATTCTCTTCATCATAATCAATGCCTTCTGCCGCTGGCACTTTAGGAAGTCCTGGCATAGTAAGAACTTTTCCTGTAAGTGCTACAACAAAGCCTGCACCAGCATCAACATACACTTCTCTAATATTAATTGTAAAACCTTCTGGTCTTCCTAACTTAGATGCATCATCAGACAAAGAATACTGTGTCTTAGCCATACATACAGGAAGATTTCCAAAGCCCATCTGTGTAATATGGTCAAGTTCCTTCTTAGCCTTAGAATCATATGTAACACCATCTGCTCCATATATTTCTTTAGCTATTGTCATAATCTTATCCTCTAATGGAAGTTCATCTTCATATAAAGGCTTAAAATTGCTCTTCTTATCAAATGAAGCAAGCACCTTATCTGCAAGTTCTATTCCGCCTGCTCCGCCGTCTGCCCATACATTAGATAATGCAAATTCACAGCCTAATTCTTCACAGTGCTTCTTTATGAATTCATATTCTTCCTCTGTATCTGTCACAAATGAGTTGAGTGTAACAACTACAGGTACACCATACTTGTGAATATTCTCAATATGTTTATCAAGGTTTACTATACCATTCTTTAAAGCTTCCATATCTGGCTTTGATAATTCCTGCTTAGGAACTCCACCATTGTATTTTAATGCCTTAACAGTAGCTACAATAACAACTGCATCAGGCTTAAGTCCAGCCTTTCTGCACTTAATATCAAAGAACTTCTCAGCTCCAAGATCTGCACCGAAACCAGCCTCAGTAACAGCAATATCTGCCAGCTTTAAAGCAAGCTTTGTTGCTCTTACAGAATTACATCCGTGTGCAATATTGGCAAATGGTCCACCGTGTACAAGCACAGGTGTATTCTCTAGTGTCTGAATCATATTAGGCTTTATTGCATCTTTTAATAAAGCTGCCATAGCTCCTGTTGCCTTTAAATCCTTGGCTGTAACAGGATCTCCTGCATAATTATATGCAACAATTATCTTGTCAATTCTTTCCTTTAAATCTTTCATATCCTCAGCAAGACAGAGTATAGCCATAATCTCTGAGGCTACTGTAATTATAAAATGATCTTCTCTTGTAACACCATTAGGCTTGTCACCAAGTCCGATTACGATATTCCTAAGAGTTCTATCATTCATATCCATACATCTCTTCCATACAATCCTCTTAGTATCTATTCCAAGAGCATTACCCTGATGTATATGATTATCAAGCATTGCTGCAAGAAGGTTGTTAGCTGATGTTATCGCGTGGAAATCACCAGTAAAATGCAAATTAAGATCTTCCATAGGAACAGCCTGTGCGTATCCGCCGCCGGCAGCTCCTCCCTTTATGCCAAAGCAAGGTCCTAATGATGGTTCTCTTAATGCAGCAATTGCACTTATTCCTTTCTGGTTAAGTGCTTCTGTGAGTCCAAGACTTATTGTAGTCTTTCCCTCACCTGCCGGAGTTGGATTGATAGCTGTAATAAGAACAAGCTTTCCATCTTCGTTATTCTCTACTCTGTGGATAAGCTCATCTGATAACTTAGCCTTATACTTTCCATACATTTCAAGTTCGTCTTCTGTTACTCCAACCTTTGCCGCAACATCTTTAATATTCTCTAAATGTGCTTCCTGTGCTATCTGAATATCGCTCTTAATTTCCATAATTTCATCCTTTCCCGCAGCGTAATTATAATGACAGGACTAATGCCCTGACTATGATACTTATGCTACTACATATATCATATATAATCTATTTTGTACATATATTTATTATATATTTTTAATAAATTCTTCAAATTCCTCTGCTGTCATAAGCACCTTCCTTGGCTTAGTGCCAATCTCTGGTCCTACAACACCGGCATCTGCCAACTGGTCCATTATTCGTCCTGCCCTGTTGAAGCCAATCTTAAACTGTCTTTGTAACATTCCAATTGAACCTCTCTCTTTCTCAATAACAAAACGTCCTGCATCTGCAAATAATGAATCTCTGTCATCCTGCTGTTCTGCTGCCTGTCCACCGGCTTTTGAAGCTATGGCAGTCTCCGTTATGCTCTCATCGTAATTAACCTCGCCTGACATATTATCTTTAAGGAACTGAACAACCTTTGACACTTCTTCATCTGACACAAATGCTCCCTGAACTCTGATTGGCTTAGGTATATTAGATGGGAAGTATAACATATCGCCTTTACCTAACAGCTTTTCTGCACCATTCATATCAAGTATAGTTCTTGAGTCAACACCCGATGACACGGAAAATGCTATTCTTGACGGTACATTTGCCTTAATAAGTCCAGTTATTACATTAACCGATGGACGCTGTGTTGCTATAACCATATGGATACCTGCCGCTCTTGCAAGCTGTGCAAGCCTGCATATTGCATCTTCGACCTCTCCTGGTGCTACCATCATAAGATCTGCAAGCTCATCAATAATTATAACTATCTCTGGCAGCTTTTCAACAGGAATTTCTCCTTCTTTGAATTCCATCTTTGCAGCTATGTCATTATAGCCCTTAAGATTACGTGCACCAACACCTGCAAACTTCTTATATCTTGTATTCATCTCATTGACTGCCCAATTAAGAGCACCTGCCGCCTTCTTAGGCTCTGTCACAACCGGAAGCAGCAAATGTGGTATTCCATTATATATGCTTAACTCAACAACCTTAGGGTCAACCATAATAAGCTTTACTTCATCAGGGCGTGCCTTATATAAAATACTCATTATAATTGTGTTAATACATACTGATTTACCTGAACCAGTAGCTCCTGCAATAAGAAGGTGAGGCATTCTTGCTATATCTGCAACAATGGTCTTTCCTGCTATATCCTTACCTGCTGCAAATGCAATCTTTGACGAAGTATTCTTAAATGTATCAGTTTCTATTAGCTCTCTTAAGAATACACTGCCTGCCTCTTTATTAGGAACTTCTATTCCTATGGCTGATTTGCCTGGAATAGGTGCTTCTATTCTTATATCTGCTGCCGCAAGGCTTAACTTAATATCATCTGCTAAAGATACTATCCTGCTTACCTTAACACCAAGCTCAGGCTTTAATTCGTATCTTGTTACTGATGGTCCGCAGCTTATATCTGTAATATCGACCTTAACACCAAAGTTCTGCAATGTCTGCTTTAATGTGATTGCTGTATCCCTGTTCTCACGCTCAAGATTAGAAGCTTTCGAATTAGTATTGCGGTTAAGCAGGCTGACTGGCGGGAACTTATACTGCTTAGAACTTTCAGCCGATGAATCAGCTGTATTTTCTTTAACCTGCATATCCTCTGTCTCAGATGGATTAGACACATCTGACGTATTATCCGTATCTGATGTATTAGTCATATCTGATACATTAGCCATACCTGATATATTAGCCACACCTGATATATCAGTCATATCTGTTACATTAGCCATACCTGATACATTAGCCATACCTGATATATCAGTCATATCTGATACATCTTCTGACATATTATCATCTTTATCAGGTATGTCATATGACTCGTCCAAATCAACCATCTCGTCCCGATGTTCGCTTTCATTTTCTTCTGATGCACTATCTGTATGCAGCTCCCATACTGGCTCTCTGCTTATACGAGGCATAGGTGTAATCAACGGATCATATATATCATCACTATACATATCATCTTCATTATCCACGGCCTCTATCTCTGTTATATCTATATCTGAACCTTCATTCCTGTTATCATCATATATTGTAAGGTCATTAGTAACACCCCTAACAACATTATTCATACGTGCATTAGCAGAGGCTTCTTCTCTTGCTTCTTCCTGTGCCATTCTTACACGATTGGAATGTTCCTTATATTCTGAATAATCTTTTCTTGCCTCACTTACTATCCTCTCTCCGCTATTACGGATACCTTTGATAAATGATTTCTCTGTAATAACAATTATACAGATAATAGCAAGAATTATAAGTATAACTAAAGAACCTGCCATACCCAGTGGATTTAACATCTTACATAATATCCCTCCAAACAGGCCGCCTCCAGTCTTATACTCTGAACAATATGTAAAATATGTACCAACCGGCTCTTTTATATCCGGCACATTAGTAACTCTCTGCCACAAAGCTGCCGCAATAACCGACAATACATATGCCATAGCTGCTTTAATCTTCATAACTCCGATAATATCTTTATTGGCAAGCATAAACATAATACTTACAGCTATAATTACCGGAACTATATAAGCAGCAATTCCAAATAGTCCAAACATAAACCATTTAATTGAACGCCCAACAATTCCTGCCATATTAAAATTACTGAGCAGGAGGATAATTGTACACGCTAAAGCTATTAAAAGAACTATCTCATCCCTTAGCTGGTTATTCACCTGCGATGAATTGCTTCCTGTATTTCTTGAAGATGAACTTCTGGAACCAGAACCTCTTGTATTAGAGCTTTTCGTGCCATTTCCTTTGGAATTAGAGCTTTTCTTAGTTGTATTGCTATTTCCTGAATATGAAGTTTTACCTGATTTGCTGTTAGACGTCGTCTTTCTTTTGGTACTGCTGGTCTTCTTGCCTGTACTTTTACTTCTGCCTGAAGCCATATATCTAACTCCTCCATATACTACTATTAAAATTAGGTAATAACAGCTTGTGTATACACACTTATATTGCATACATAAGCTATCAACACCTGACTAATACTAATATATGGGGATGCCACATTCGTGACAACCCCATCCTAAGCATTAATAATTAATCTTCATCATCACTTGCAGCTTCTGCAAATCCCTGACGTTTTCTTGCCATCTCATCGCTCTCAAGATACTCATCGTAAGTTGTAATCTTATCAATAAGCTGCCCTGATGGAACGATTTCCATAATTCTGTTAGCTGTAGTCTGAATGAACTGATGATCGTGTGATGTGAAAAGTGCCACACCTGGGAACTTAATCAGTCCATTATTAAGTGCTGTAATAGACTCCATATCAAGGTGGTTAGTAGGGTCATCAAATATAAGTACATTAGAACCCATAATCATCATCTTGGATATAAGACATCTAACCTTCTCTCCACCGGAAAGTACCTTAACCTTCTTAACACCATCATCCCCAGCAAATAACATACGTCCAAGGAAACCTCTTACATATGTAGGATCTGGATCTGGTGAATACTGTGTAAGCCATTCAACAATTGTATCCTCTCTGTTGAACTCTGCCGCACTATCCTTAGGGAAATATGCCTGTGAAGTTGTTACACCCCATTTGTATGAACCCTCATCTGGCTCCATATTACCTGTAAGAATATTAAATAAAGTTGTAGTTGCTAATTCATTAGAACCAACAAATGCAATCTTGTCATCTTTATTAACAATAAATGATATATTATCAAGCACCTTAACACCATCAATTGTCTTAGAAATACCTTCAACCTGAAGTACTTCATTACCAATCTCTCTTGCTGGTCTGAAATCTATATAAGGATACTTTCTGCTTGATGGTCTGATTTCATCAAGTTCAATCTTCTCTAATGCTCTCTTTCTTGAAGTAGCCTGCTTAGACTTAGACGCATTAGCTGAGAATCTCTGAATAAAATCCTGAAGTTCCTTAATCTTTTCTTCCTTCTTCTTATTAGCTTCCTTCATCTGCTTAATAATAAGCTGGCTTGATTCATACCAGAAATCATAGTTACCAGCATAAAGCTGAATTTTGGCATAATCAATATCTGCAATCTGTGTACATACCTTATTAAGGAAATATCTGTCGTGTGATACAACGATAACAGTATTATCAAAATTAATAAGGAATTCTTCAAGCCACGCAATAGCATCAAGATCAAGGTGGTTAGTAGGCTCATCTAATAAAAGAATATCAGGATTACCAAATAAAGCCTTAGCAAGAAGAACCTTAACCTTCTCACTACCATTAAGTTCTGACATAAGCTTATAATGAAGATCTGTAGTAATTCCAAGCCCGTTAAGAAGCTGTGCAGCATCTGATTCTGCTTCCCAGCCATTCATATCAGCGAACTCTGCTTCAAGCTCACTTGCCTTATTACCATCTTCCTCTGTGAAATCTTCTTTAGCATATATTGCTTCTTTTTCTTTCATTATTTCATAAAGGCGTGTGTTACCCATAATAACAGTATCTAATACAGTGTACTCATCATACTTGAAGTGGTCCTGTTCAAGGAATGATAATCTCTGACCTGGTGTAATAGATACATCTCCCTTACTTGGTTCAATCTGACCAGTAAGTATTTTTAAAAATGTTGACTTACCTGCACCATTAGCACCGATAAGACCATAGCAGTTACCTTCTGTAAACTTAATATTTACATCTTCAAAAAGGGCCTTTTTACCTATACGAAGTGTTACATTGTTTGCACTAATCATTAATCATAACCTCCAGTAATGTTAAACATTACAATTATAGATGGAATTGGGATTAATTGCAAGTATTCTGATTGAATATATCATTGACAACATTACACACAATATCATCAGCAAGCTGATACATCTTACAATTCATCTCATAATTGTCCTCGCACTCCTCACAATCACATATAACACTTTCAAGCCAGCCACCTCTTTTGGGCAAATTCTTAATCTTAATATGGTTGTTGACTACATATAATTTAATCTTCCCCTGTTCTGATAATTTCTTAACAAGCTCCAGATAATATACTCCTTTAATGTCATTAAGCATTTCATATGATATAAATAACACAACATACCTGTGCTTAATAAACAGTTCATTATTCTTTCTTGTATTCATCTGCCACAGCAGATTATTAACCCTCCCTTCCTCAAATACATTCAATACATTAATACCCTTAAATTCTAAATGTTCCATCAGACTATCCATATCTGAATTCTTCTTTTGCATCCCCATTAAAAGCAAAACAACACCTCCTGATAATTATTATAACCATATTCTACCACATAATTATATATATTATCGAGAGATGTTGTAATTCATCAAATATATGTTGTAATTGAACCACTTATTGTTGTGCAGGTTCCATTATATGTCACCCAGTTAAGCTGTTATTGTAGTTCCTGCCTTTCCGTCTAAGCCTTCTTTAGCCTGCTCAAGATTAGCAATAACTGCCTTTCTGTCTGAATCAGCTGCAACAAATCTAATTGATGCATCTACCTTAGGGAATGTTGTCTTAGCTGGGAAATGTCCAGCTTTAATATACTGGTGAAGATCTGCTGCTGATACATTGTCAAATACCTTCTCGTCAGCTGTTCCCTTGCCAATTGTTAGCTTATCATAAGCTGTAAGGAATAATAATGTATCTGCTCCGACAAGTTCTGCAAGCTTAGCTGCTGTGTAATCCTTCTCTATAATAGCTGATGCACCCTTAAGGTGTGAACCTTGCTGTAATACTGGAATTCCACCACCACCGGCAGCAATAACAATCTGATCTGCCGAAAGAAGTGCCTTAACAGCATCAATCTCATATATATCAATAGGCATTGGAGCTGCAATTATTCTTCTGAACCTGCCTGGTTCTTCTTCAACTACATAGTTACCCTTTTCTTCCTCTGCTTCAGCTTCTTCCTTAGTCATATATCTTCCGATTATCTTAGAAGGCTCAGAAAATGCTATATCAAAAGGATCAACTCTTACCTGAGTTATAATTGTTGAAACTGTCTTATAGATACCTCTGTTAAGAAGCTCCTCCCTGATTGCATTCTGTAAATCATAACCTATATAGCCTTCACTCATAGCACCACATACTGACATAGGAGCAACAGTCCTGTCTTCTGGCTCAAGTCTTGCAAATTCTGTCATAGCTGTCTGAATCATACCAACCTGAGGACCATTGCTGTGTGTAATTACTATCTGATACTTAGCTTCTACTAAATCTGCAATAGCCTTAGCTGCTTTCTTAACATTTGCCTGCTGTTCTGGGAATGTTTCTCCGAAAGCATTTCTTCCTAATGCAACAACAATTCTTTTCTTGTCCATAACGCAACCTCTCACTTTTCACGAATATTATACATATTATCAATGCCTTTAATCTTACATAAAAACTTTCTACTCGAAAATCTCAGATAAAAGCAATTCCAATTACTTAAATGTATTATGTATTTGAATATTATATAAGATTTTAATACAAAAAGCAAATATAAGACATCAATAATCAACGCACCAATCACAATTATTATGAATAAAATATTTATATAGAGCATAACTGAGGATAGATATGAATAATAATATAGGTGTTGCTGTACTTGATACAGGCATATATAAGCATATAGATTTTGGAAACCGGATAATCGCATTTAAAGATTTTATTAATAATAGAGTATTTCCATATGATGACAGCGGTCACGGCACGCACGTTTCAGGCATAATCGCAGGCGATGGCTATGCAAGTCACGGCCGATTCAAAGGAATAGCCCCTATGAGCCAGATTGTATCTGTTAAGGTGCTTGACTCCAACGGCAATGGCAATATAGAAAATGTTATTAAAGGCACTAAATGGATAATCAATAATAAAGATATTTACAATATAAAAATAGTAAATATTTCCTTTGGCACTACCCACAACCCCTCCAATACTTCTGAACTAATAAAAAATGTGGAAAATATGTGGAATGAAGGCATTATTGTTGTTGCCGCTGCCGGTAATAGCGGTCCAAAGTCCCACAGCATAACCGCACCCGGCACAAGCCGCCTTGTCATTACCGTTGGCTCTATTGATGATAAGACATTTAATTCCGGCCGCGGTCCTACTCTTGATGGCATTCTTAAGCCCGAACTTGTTGTCACTGGCTCTAATATCACAGCGTGCAGTAATAAAAAAAATGGATATTCCACCAAAAGCGGAACATCCATGTCTGCACCAATTGTAAGCGGTGCAATCGCCCGTGTTCTTAATAATCACGATTATACTCCTGACGAAATCCGCCAACGGCTTAAAAAATGCTGTCACAAAGTCAATCTTGCCACCAATCAGCAGGGCTGGGGACATCTTGATATAATACAATTTATTAAAGGCCCTTGACCTTATAAAGCCAGAATGAATAAGCAACACTTCCTATGCCTGTCACAAGAAATACAACCATAAATATAATAATTGTCACTTCATCACTTAATACATTATTAAGCAATGCAATTATTATTGAAATAACACCTGCTACAACATATAGCTTACCTGCCATTCTATGTGTCATATTCCAATTCTCTTCGCTATTTAATGTCCACGGAACTTTAATTCCTATTGTATAATTCTGTTTCAACTTTGGCATATAATTACCAAGCCCTATAAACATAACACCAATGATAAAAAATACTGCCATTGTCATACTTACTTTACCACCAAGTGCTATTATATATATAAGTACATTAATTAAAATGGTAATCAATGGAACAATCCATATTGATACAAGTACAGGTTTATGATGAATCTGCTCTTTTCTTGGGTCAATATATAATTTAATAAGTACACCAATCTGGATAATTGCACACAGACAAGGCATTATAAATATTCCCTCAGCCTTAGTCGCCAATCTGTCTACATTGCCTTTAATTTCCCAATGAACAGGCAATTCATCGGGAAGCTTATTCCATAACGCCAATCCTATAATAATTGGTAGCAATGTAGCGATAACCGATATTACTGCCATTGAAAGGCTTATATTAGAATTATTACAGCTATTATCATTTTGATAATCAGTATTATTATCTTTCATAGATACTTTTCCTCCTAATTTTCTTTATTCTTTAAATCAGATAACCACATCATCAGTTCCTCTAGTACTGTGAGATTTAATTCATAGTAAATAAAATTCTTTTTTCTATTTTCTCTTATTAAATCTGCCTTTTTTAATACTTTCAAATGATATGATACTGTGGCTTGTGTCATATCGAACTGTTTAGCAATCTCTCCCGCCGAAAGAGGCTTATTCTTTAACATCTCTAAAATATCCCTCCTTGCCGGGTCAGATAATGCCTTAAAAGTATCTGCAAATGCCAAACATATCACTTCCTAACTTTGTCTAATTATTGTTCCATTCAGCGCTGTATTATAATTTCATTCTATTTAGAAAATTATCTAATTAGTAATCTATCTAAATAGTAAAGCATATTATTTATAAAGTCAATATGTATTATCTATTTTCTTACATTTGTTAATTATCTCCTTTATCTGAAATTGAATATAAGTTTTTTATCAATATATTTTAACCACCATCAAAGTTATTTCAAAAAAGATTAAACCGCCCTCAGCCATTGAAATTAAAGGTCTGAGGACGGTTTCTATCAACACATTTTGTCCTATAAATCTATCTTATCTTATAAATCTATCTTGTCTTATAAGTCTTAATTTCTATTTCTAATAATACGTAAACTTAAACACATACAATTTAATATTGGGGAACATTTAAAATCAAATAAATAAGGTCTTAAAAATCAAAAACTGCATAATTCTCCTCCATTCTAGGTGGGAATTTGCGTATTTTGACTTTTAAGACCTTCTTTATTATGACCTTCTAAGCTTTGAATATTTTAAAACTTTAGAATTTTAAATTTTTCTATTTTAAAATTCTAAATGTTCTTTAAAGCAAATTATTGATTATAGGATATATATTAATAAATCCCTCTTTCTGCTGTTCTGCCATCTGTCTTGTATATTGAAGTACATCTAACATAAAATACTGAATTGCAATCATTGCAAGTGCTAATACTATAATTACAACAAGTGGTATCCACTTATGCTGCTTTAACCTGTCCATTAATTTGCCGTTATTCTTACCGCCCGCTCTATTACCATTGTTCTTATTATTCTTAAAATAGCTGCTGTCTACCATATACGCTCCTGAATATATTATTAATTATGCTATAATAATTGATTATATACATATCTTCTTAATGATAACATTATATTATTTCTGACGCAATATTTATAATTATGATTTACATAAGTTTAATAAATAGCTTTATCTTTTAGTCATATCGCATAAGTTGCTTTGACAATAAGCTGATAAACTTTATTTCATAAGATACTTAATTAAAATAAAAAAAGCTTTTACATTATCTCCTAATGCAAAAACTATCTTCTAACTTATATAAAATTATAACAGGGGTGGAGAGAATCGAACTCCCACCAAAGGTTTTGGAGACCCCTATGATACCACTTCACCACACCCCTATCTAAAGGAATAGATTGCTCCTTCAAAACTGCACATTAAATATATCTTATACATCCGTATCCTGTCAAGTACTTTCGTACTTTCCTTAAGAATAACTCTCTTTGTTCTATCCAAACCTTAACCTCTTTCGGTTAAGCCCTCGACCTATTAGTACAGATCAGCTCCATATGTCACCACACTTCCACCTTCTGCCTATCTACCTCGTCGTCTTCAAGGGGTCTTACTAACTTATGTTATGGGATATCTCATCTTGAGGGGGGCTTCACGCTTAGATGCCTTCAGCGTTTATCCCGTCCCGACTTGGCTACCCGGCTATGCATTTGGCAATGCAACCGGTGCACCAGAGGTCAGTCCATCCCGGTCCTCTCGTACTAAGGACAGCTCCTCTCAGATATCCTACGCCCACGCCGGATAGGGACCGAACTGTCTCACGACGTTCTGAACCCAGCTCGCGTACCGC
>OLRS01000095.1_pt1 | contig 96024 bp, 77 predicted proteins | sample 1673171 | NCBI WGS metagenome assembly OLRS01 (sample SAMEA3136762, study PRJEB25190) | human gut metagenome | biome: human gut; feature: human-associated habitat; material: faeces | place: Austria | collected 2013
CACCATTATCGGTTCCCAGTGACCAGTTGTTATGCTTACCGGAACCATTCACGCCTGCGAAGGGCTTCTCATGAAGCAGGCACTGCAGTCCGTGACGGCAGGCCACCATTTTCAGGGTCTTCATAACGATCTGGTTGTGGTCTACGGCCACATTGCACTCGGCGTAAATCGGTGCCAGCTCATGCTGCGCCGGAGCTACCTCATTGTGCTGGGTCTTGGCTGTGACACCCAGCTTCCACAGCTCCTCGTTGACCTCCTTCATGAAGGCTGCGATACGCTGACGGATGTTTCCGAAGTAATGGTCATCCAGCTCCTGTCCCTTGGGAGGCATGGCTCCGAACAGGGTACGGCCAGTGTAAATCAGGTCTTTTCTCTGTAGATATTTTGCCTTGTCTACCAGGAAGTACTCCTGCTCCGGTCCTACGGACGGGGTCACTCTCCCGGATGTGGTATTTCCGAAGAGACGCAGCAGTCTCAGCGCTTCTGTATTGATGGCTTCCATGGAACGTAAGAGCGGCGTCTTCTGGTCAAGCGCTTCGCCTGTATAGGAACAGAACGCGGTCGGAATACAAAGGGTTGCGCCTGCTGCATCCTGTCTTACAAATGCGGGAGAGGTGCAGTCCCATGCAGTATAGCCTCTCGCCTCGAAGGTTGCGCGAAGTCCGCCTGACGGGAAAGAAGACGCGTCCGGCTCGCCCTTGATCAGCTCTTTGCCGGAAAAACTCATCAGCACCTTGCCGTTCTTATCCGGAGCACTGATAAAGGAATCATGCTTCTCAGCGGTCACGCCGGTCAGCGGCTGGAACCAGTGGGTGTAATGGGTAGCGCCCTTCTCGATGGCCCATTCCTTCATCTCATGGGCAATGACGTCGGCTGTGGCCAGGTCAAGCTCCTTGCCCTCCTCGATGGTCTTTTTCAGCTCCTTGTACACCTTCTTCGGCAGACGCTCCTGCATCACCGCGTCGTTGAATACGTTGGAACCAAAGATTTCAGCTACATTCGTAAATTCACTCATAATAGACTCCACCTTTCTGCTTGTAATAGAATCCGATCAAAAAAGGGCGCTCCGGCTATAACCGGAACGCCCTCGTTCACATCGCTTTCAAATATGCTAATACCTTACACCGCTTTTTTTCAAAAATCAAGTGTAAAATCATAAAACTTTCATTTTTTTGCAATGTTACAGGTTTTTTTCAATTTATTTTATTATTTTCTGTAAAATTGCATAAACCTATACCTCAAACAGCAGATCCCCATAAGACGGCATCGGCCACATATCCTTGGCTACCAGCATCTCCAGCTTGTCTACAGGCTGGCGGAGTGCTGCCATGGCGGGAACTACATTTTCCAGAATATAGACAGCTCTCTCCCGTCCTTCTGTCGTGGCTGCTGCCTTCTCGGTTACTTCGGTCAGGGCTTTCAGCGCAGCCTTTGTAGCAGCCAGCAGGGACGAGCAATCCTTCAGAAGCTCGATCTGCACACTGATGTTGGCCTCGGCGCAGGCAGAACGAATCTGATTGATAGAGGTTGCCAATGCGGTGGTATACTGCAGCACAGACGGGATGATGTGCTTGCTGGCAATATCAATCATGGAACGCGCCTCAATGTTAATTGCCTTGGAATAGGCCTCATACTGTATCTCCGCACGGGATTCCAGTTCGGCACGGGTGAAAACGCCAAACTTCTCAAAGAGCTGTACGGTTTTCTCCTCACACAGCACTGGAATGGAGTCTACCATGGTCTTGATATTCGGCAGGCCTCTGCGCTCTGCCTCCTCTACCCACTCATCGGAATAACCATTTCCATTGAATACGATGCGCTGATGCTCAGAAGCGTACTGCTTGATCAGGTCATGAACGGCCATATCGAAGTCATCCGCCTTCTCCAGCACGTCGCAGGCATCGGAAAATGCCTCTGCGGCAATGGTATTCAGCACCACATTGGGCTCTGCCACGGAATCACGGGAGCCGACCATACGGAACTCAAATTTATTACCGGTAAACGCGAAGGGTGAAGTACGGTTCCGGTCGGTGGCGTCCTTGGCGAAATCCGGCAGGGTCCGCACACCAGTGTGCAGATGGCCGCCCTTGATGCTGTGGGTCGCCTCACCCGTACTGATAAGCTGAGACAGCACATCCTCCAGCTGGTCGCCCAGATAAACAGAGATAATCGCAGGCGGAGCCTCGTTGGCGCCCAGACGGTGATCATTTCCCACATCGGAAGCAGACTCCCGAAGCAGGGCCGCATGCTCATCCACGGCCTTCAGGATACAGGTCAGCACCAGCAGAAACTGGATATTCTCATGGGGCGTTTTACCCGGATCCAGAAGATTGATGCCGTCATCGGTAGTCAGAGACCAGTTATTGTGCTTACCGGAACCATTGACCCCGGCAAAAGGCTTCTCATGAAGCAGACACTGCAGGCCATGAAGATAAGCCACCTTCTTCAACGTCTCCATGATCAGCTGATTGTGATCCACGGCCACATTACACTCCGCATAAATGGGAGCCAGTTCATGCTGACCCGGAGCCACCTCATTGTGCTGGGTCTTGGCAGACACGCCCAGCTTCCACAGCTCCTTATTTACATCCTCCATGAAATCCGCAATCCGCTCGCGGATAACACCGAAATAATGATCATCCAGCTCCTGTCCTTTCGGCGGCATGGCGCCAAACAGAGTCCGACCGGTAAAAATCAGATCCTTTCGCTTCAGATACTTCTCCCGATCCACCAGGAAATACTCCTGCTCCACACCCACAGACGGTGTCACACGGTTGGAAGTCGTATTGCCAAATAGTCTGAGCAGGCGTAAAGACTGCTTATTAATGGCCTCCATGGAACGAAGCAGCGGTGTCTTCTGATCGAGAGCCTCACCCTTATAAGAGCAGAACGCCGTCGGAATATACAGAATTGCCCGGGAACCGTCCTCATCCTTCTTCACAAAAGCCGGAGAAGTGCAGTCCCAGGCCGTATAACCTCTCGCCTCAAAAGTGGCGCGCAGGCCTCCGGACGGGAAAGAAGACGCGTCCGGCTCACCCTTTACCAATTCTTTACCGGAGAACTCCATCAGTACCTTCCCATCCGCCTTGGGCGCGGACAAAAACGCGTCATGCTTCTCCGCCGTCGCACCGGTCAGAGGCTGGAACCAATGGGAATAATGGGTTGCGCCCTGCTCCAGCGCCCATTCCTTCATCTCATGGGCCACCACATCAGCCACCGCCAGGTCAAGCTCCTTACCCTCCCGGATAGTCTGCTTCAGCTCCTTATAAATCTTCTTCGGCAGCCGTTCCTGCATCACCGTATCATTAAACACATTTTCGCCGAAAATCTCGGAAATATTCGTCTTCCCTTCCATAATCCTCTCCCCGTATTCTCTTTGTTGTCAGTTACCGTATTTCACAAAAAATTTCTTTACCTAGTACTTTAACACGATTTTTTTCTGCTGTCGATATAAAATGCCCCTGTTTTTTATTATTTCTTCTACTATCCGTTTATCACTATATGAAGTAAATCCCTATACCTGCATACCGCCCTATTTACGAATCACCATCATCCTTTTACCAATCCACAACGTATATCTCTGCCAAGAATAGCCTGGGTCCCCCCTTGGAAACGTTAGCGAATTTTGCGTAGGGACGAGCAGGCTGGCAGCATCTGAAGGAGGCACTGTCTGAGGGCCTTTAGGCCCGAGTTTGTCGGTCAGATGCGTATAAGCCGCCTGCGAGGAGTAGCAAAATCCGCGTTGTTCCCAAGGGGGACCCAGGCTATTCTTGCAGTTCACTATTTAAATTCTAATATCCTTCTTCCTCTTCCACCACCAGCGCGTCACGTACTTCCTCTGGCATGCGGATCTCCACCGCTCTCTGGTTGTTCGTAATCTCCACATGCGTGTGCTCGCCGCCGAACTCACCATCCAGCGTCCAGGGCACCGACTCCTCGGATTCAATCACCACCCGGGAGCTCCGGAAAGAATACATATACTTGGTATCAATCTGTTCGATCAGCAGCGCTGCCAGAATCTCCTGCAGCTCCATGGGATTCTTTGGCCGCATAATAAAGGTCATCTCAAAGACACCGTCATCGAAAATCACGTTTTTTCCGATGATACTCTTAAAGCCACCCACCGACTTGGAATTGGTAATCATCCCAAAGAGGAAATCCCCTTCAAAGGTGGCCTCTTCGCTGGTAACCTTCAGCTTGTAGGACTTCACATTCATGAGCTGTTTCATGCCCTCCAGCACGTAAGCCATATGGCCCAGCACATTCTTCATTTCCTGCTTCGTCGTGTAAGACACATCCGTGAAGATGCCAAAGGCCGCCACATAGATGAAATTGCGGTCATTTAAGGAACCCACATCGATGGAATAATTGACACCCCGCACGGCGATTTCTGCCGCCTGATCCATATTATTGGGAATCTGTAAGGATCTGGCGAAATCATTGCAGGAACCCGCCGGAATATAGCCCACCGGAATCTTATGCTTTCTCTGCATCATACCGGTCATGACCTCGTCCAGAGTACCGTCGCCGCCGCTGCAGACCACCAGATCGTAATCGTCCGGCAAATCCCGAACCTGCTCTATAGCGTCCTGAGGCGCGCGGGTCGGGTAAATGGTAATCGCGTAACCGGCATCGGACATGGCCTGAATGATGCCGTACAGCTTTCCTCTGATATTCTCTTTTCCCGCATGGGGATTATAGATAAAAAACAGTTTCTTCTCTAAATGCAGCATTTTCAAATCACCTCGTCAAAAGCAATCACACCACAATTGTTAAGCAAAGATACCGCCGATGACGGTATAGGACAACACCGTCATAATGAAGGACGCCAGCAGAATGCCGAGTATAACTGCCGGGAACGCCTTCTTAAACTTGATGCCGAGCAGGGCCGCAATCAGGGAGCCGGTCCATGCGCCGGTACCCGGAAGTGGGATGCCTACAAATAATAAAAGTCCCCAGAACTCGTATCTTTCGATCTGCTCCTTCTTGTTCATGGCCCGGTTTTCCATCTTTTCCACAAAGGGCTTCAGATGCTTCGTGCCCTTCAGCCAGGTAAAAATCTTCGTAATAAAAAGCAGAATAAACGGCACCGGAATCAGATTGCCGATGATGCAGATGGGAATCGCGCGCCACATGGGCACATTTAAAAATGCCGGTCCAGCTGCCAGAAGGCCGCCGCGGAGCTCCAGGATCGGAATCATGGAAATAATAAAAATAATCAGCTCTTTCGCCGCAGATCCGCCCAGATTCTGCACAAACCATTGTACCAGTGTTTCTGTCATAATAAATTAATTTCCTTTCTTTCGCAGGAATGCAAGCAATGCATCCATTTCTTCATCTGTGCCCACGGTGATCCGCAGATAATTGTCGATTCGCGGGGACGCGAAATAACGCACATAGATGTCTTCTTTCTTTAATTCCTCAAAGAGCTCCTTTGCAGGCCAGCTCTTATGTGTGGCAAAAATAAAGTTAGACTGAGAGTCCGGGAAGGTAAAGCCAAGATCCGTAAGTTCCTTCTTCACGCGTTCTCTTGTGGCCACAATTTTGCCCACAGTTTCTCTAAAATAAGCCTCATCCTTCACGGCAGCCGCGCCAAGCTTGATGCTCGGCAGATTCATCGTGTAGGAATTAAAGGAATATTTTACATCGTTCAGGTATTTGATAAGCCTGGGCTGTCCCACAGCGAAGCCAATCCGCATACCGGCCAGGGAACGGGACTTGGAAAAGGTCTGTACCACCAGCAGGTTATCATACTTGTCTACCAGCTCCATGGCGGAAGGGCCGGCGAAATCCACATAAGCCTCGTCCACAATCACGATGCTGTCCGGATTCCCGGAAATGATTTCCTCCACCTGGTCGAGTTCCATATAGATACCGGTGGGCGCATTGGGGTTCGGAAAAATAATGCCGCCGTTTTCCTTAAAATAATCCGCCTTCACAATCCGGAAATCTGCATCCAGAGCGGGGCGCTCATACTTGATTCCGAACAGCTCCGCCCAGACACTGTAGAAGGAATAGCTGATGTCCGGGAACAGAATCGGCTTTTCCGAATTAAAAAATGTCTGGAACGCCATGGCAATCACATCGTCGGAACCCACGCCAACGAAGATGCAGGACGGATCCTTATGATAATATTCTGCCAGCGCATTCACCAGTTCGGACACTGCCGGATCCGGATAGAGCCGCAGGCGGCCGGTATCCAGCTCTTCCAGGGCCTTCAGCACGCCCGGCGCGGGCGGATACGGGTTTTCATTGGTATTCAGTTTGATCATGCCCGGCCGGTTCGGCTGTTCGCCCGGTGTATAGGGAACGACTTTGCGGACATTTGCTTCCCATGCTTTCATAATCTGACTCCTCTTTTGTAATCTAAGAATATTCCTATCTTACAATAGACCTTTCTCTCTTACAACCCCTTTTTCAATTAAAAATACCGGTTTGTAAGACATTTTTGCCTGCCTGAGACCATCTTCGCCCAGATCCTCCTCCCGGTTCAGATACCGGTAAGCCGCTCCCTCATGAAGGGCGAACTGCTGGTTGATGACTGTGTAGGCTCCCTGCACCTCGGTCAGGGCCTTCTCAATATGGACAATCATGGTATCCTTCTTGTTACCCGGCTCACCGATGGTGCAGGCTGCGATTTTGCCATTCACACGCAGCGCGCCGCCCCGGAATCCCAGTTCGTCGTATAACCGCAACGCATTCTGCGCTACACAGATCTCTGCATTCTTCTCCTCGTCCCCGTCGCAGCCGTTTTCATGCCGCCACTCCAGGATCATCTGGAAGCACTCCTCCACGTTGTCTTTGGTAATCGGTTCATAGGCCCAGTCCTCGTAGAGGCTCATGAATTTATTCACATGATTCTTCTTGCTGTGATACTTCTTGCCGGAGAGCTTCGCCAGCTTCTCGGTCTCGTAGACATAGTCGGCGTAATTCCGGTCATACTTGATCTCAAAGCGGCCCGGATACAGTTCCTCCAGCTTCGCGAAATCCTCTTTCGTAATGTTGTGCAGTTGGAAAATTTCTCCATTTTCTTTGCAATGCTCCATCAGCGCGTCGAGGGTCTTCTTCTTATCTCCCGGTCCCACCGGAAAGGTATAAGAATAGACGCCGTCTACCTCGCCGAATATCAGATTGTCCTCCACAATGGCGAATCCCGTGTTATAAAACCGGGACCAGAGATAGATATTACCGAAGGTCATCTCACAGCTTCTGGTATCCGCGTGAGCCAGATACCGTTCCAGCAGTTCCCGGTCCTCCAGCTCCGGACGTTTCATTTTTAATTCCATAAATCTTTCCCTTTTATATCCTGTTTTTTTCTCTTAGTATTCCACTCATTTTTCCCGAATATCTATTCTATCGCAAAAAAGCGCGAAGTTCAAGTAACCCCGCGCTTTTTCTTTTGCTCAGATTTTACATGTTGTAGAGCTTCTCATAGACCCCGTGCATGGCCATCAGCTCCTCGTGGGTTCCTTCTTCCGCGATGCCGTCCTCGGTCAGAACCAGGATGCGCTCCGCGTTGCGAATCGTGGACAGGCGGTGGGCGATGACGAAGGTGGTCCGATCCTTCGCCAGGGTTTCCAGGGATTCCTGCACGATGCGCTCGCTCTCATTGTCCAGAGCGCTGGTGGCCTCATCGAAAATAAGAATGCGCGGATTCTTCAGGAATACTCTCGCGATGGAGAGACGCTGCTTCTGACCACCGGAGAGCTTCACGCCCCGCTGGCCGATATCTGTGTCATAGCCATCCGGCAGTTCCATAATGAAATCATGAGCATTGGCATTCCTGGCCGCCTCAATCACTTCTTCCCGGGTAGCATCCGGCCTGCCGTAGAGAATGTTATCCATGACTGTTCCGGCAAAGAGATAGACGTCCTGCTGCACGATACCGATATTTTCACGCAGGCTCTGAAGGGTTACATCGCGGACATCATTTCCGTCAATGCAGACACTTCCGCCGGTCACATCGTAAAACCTGGGAATCAGGCTGCAAAGGGTCGTCTTGCCGCCGCCGGAAGAACCCACCAGGGCCACATAGCTGCCTGCCGGCACGTTAAGGCTCACATGATCCAGCACCTTCTCCGTGGCGTCCTCATACCGGAAGGATACATCCCGAAACTCCACCGTTCCACACACATCTGTAAGCGTCTTCGCGCCTTCTTTGTCCGCAATATCCGGCTCGATATCCATGATTTCCCGAAATCTGGTGTAGCCGGAATAACCATTCTGGAACTGTTCGGTAAAGTTAATGAGTTTCTTTACCGGCTCCGTAAAGTTTGCAATATATAAAAGGAATGTGATCAGATCCGGAATGGCCATATTGCCATCTACAATCAGTCTGGAGCCGGCCAGTACTACCACAATCGTCACAGCTGTCAGCATAGCGTTCAGTACCGACTGATAGGTCCCCATATAGAGATAGCTGCGGCGCTTGGTAGCCAGAAAACGCTCATTGCCTTTCTCGAATTTTCGCATCTCTATGTCTTCATTGGCAAAGGATTTCACCACCCGGATACCGGACAGGTTGTCCTCAATCTGTCCGTTGATATCTGCCATCTTTACGCGGTTCTCCTTAAAGACCCGCTTCATCCGCTTGTTCAGATACAGGGCAAAGGCCAGGATAAAGGGCAGGAAGCATGCGGTGAGAATCGTCAGGCGCATATTGATATGCCCCAGAATCACCAGCGCTCCCACAATTTTAATCAGAGAGATAATGATATCTTCCGGTCCATGGTGCAGAAGCTCTGTAATGTCAAACAGATCATTGGTGACCCGGGACATGAGCTGACCCACCTTCTGGTTGTCATAGAAGGTGAAGGCCAGCTTCTGATAATGCCCGAAAATGTCATTGCGCATCCCGTATTCCATACGTGCGCCCATCAGATGCCCCCAGTACGTGATATAAAAATTGCAGCCCAGCTCTACCAGAAGAAGTACCAGCATCAGCACGCTCAGCCGTACGATGGTCTGCCAGGCTGCGCCACTCTCCTCATAAATGACGGTACCGGTAATATACCGGACGATCAACGGCATAACCAGCGTTACACTGGCACCCAGAGTGGCGAAAAACAGGTCTAACGCCAAAAGACCCTTATAGGGTCCATAATAAGAAAAAATGCTTACCTTTTTGTTGTTTGTTTTACTCATATTCTACCTAATTTAAGGGCGCCACGCGGACGCCCTTAGCCTTGCTTATGAAAATAATTTCTCATTGTATACGCCGTCCGCAATCAGCTTCTTGAAAGAATCCACTACAGACTGCTTATCCTCTTTGTATGTAACTCCGAACCATTTGTCCTTGGTCTCCAGCACGCGGACGGTTGCCTTGCCGCTCTTCAGCAGCTCATCAATGATACCCGGCAGCAGATACTCCGCTTTGATATCGCCCGGCTTCACATTCTTCAGAAATTCAGCAAATCCGGTCTCTACCACGTCCAGGAACTCCGGGGTCAGACCCCACATGTTCATGGATACATAGCTGTCCGCATCTACCGGAACCAGCATGTCGCCCTCGCCCGGTACGGCTGCGCCGCCCTCGTACTTCACGATGCCGCCTGTCTCTACCACGTCAGTCAGGAAGCCGTCCTTAACCTGGCAGATGCCACGGGTAACCGCTCCATTATCACTCAGGGTATTGCCCAGGATGAAGCCTGCCATACAGAAATCAAATTTTCCGGTATCCTCATGATCGGCCACCAGATAATCATGTACCTTTACGAACGCTTCTTTTCCGTAGTAATCGTCCGCGTTGATAACAACAAACGGCTCCTCCAGAAGTCCTTTGCAGCTTAAGACTGCCTGGCCGGTTCCCCAGGGCTTGGTACGTCCTTCCGGTACAGAAAAGCCTTCCGGCAGATTGTCAATAGCCTGGAACGCATACTCGACCTCGGTGATCTTCTCGATACGGTTACCGATGATCTCTTTGAAATCCTTCTCCAGATCCTTACGGATGATGAATACGACTTTATTGAATCCTGCCTCCAGAGCGTCATGGATGGAATAATCCATGATGATCTCTCCGCTGGGTCCTACCGGCTCCAGCTGCTTGATACCGCCGCCAAAACGGCTTCCGATTCCGGCTGCCATAACAACCAGTGCTGTTTTCTTCATTGTGATATCCTCCCTATTTATACGCTTTTCATCGCATTGATGATATGCAGTACACTCTCCTCGCAGAGCTCGTCACTCAAAGCTTCTACCATGACGCGAAGCAGTGGCTCGGTTCCGCTCTTTCTGACCAGAACGCGTCCCTCGGTTCCCAGACGGTCCTCCACCTCTTTGATGGCCTTCTGCACATCCGGATGGTTCAAAGTCGCGTCCATATCCTGTACCCGCAGGTTCTGCAGCAGCTGCGGATAAATCTTCACTTCACCTGCCAGAGTACCCAGAGAAGCCTTCTTCTCCAGCATGACCTCCATGATCTTCAGGGAAGTCAGGATGCCGTCGCCGGTGGTCGCGTGTTTGCTGAAAATGATGTGTCCGGACTGCTCGCCGCCCAGCTGATAGCCGTTTTGGGACATATTCTCATAGACATATTTGTCACCGACTGCTGTCTTCTCATAACGCAGTCCCACCTGATCGCAGGCCTTGTAAAGTCCCAGATTGGACATAACGGTGGTAACGATGGTATTGTCCTTCAGCGCGCCCTGCTCCATCATGTACTTTCCGCACACATAAAGAATCCGGTCGCCGTCCACCACTTCGCCGTTCTCGTCTACCGCGATGCAGCGATCCGCGTCACCGTCGTAAGCGAAGCCCACGTCCAGTCCCTGCTCCTTCACGAATTTCTGCAGGACCTCGATGTGCGTGGAACCACAGTTCGTATTGATGTTGGTACCATCCGGCTCGTTGTTGATCACATAGGTCTTGGCTCCCAGGGCGTCAAATACGCTCTTGGCGATGGCGGAAGAGCTGCCGTTGGAGCAGTCCAGGCCCACCCGGATGTTCTTAAAGGAACGGGTCGGCAGAGAAATCAGATAACCGATATAGCGGTTTCTTCCTGCCGCAAAATCGATGGTTCTTCCGATGTCCTCTCTGGTGGCCAGCGGGCGCTCCTCGGTCTTGCCATCAATATACGCCTCAATCTTCTCCTCTACCTCGGCCTCCAGCTTGTGACCCTGGCCGTTGATAACCTTGATTCCATTATCATAGAACGGGTTGTGGCTGGCAGAAATCATGATACCGCAGTCAAAGCCCTCGGTCCGTACCACATAGGATACGCTGGGGGTCGTGGTCACGTGTAACAGATACGCGTCCGCGCCGGAGGCTGTGATGCCTGCTGCCAGGGCGTACTCAAACATATAGCTGCTTCTTCTTGTATCTTTACCGATCACAATCTTCGCCTTGTGCTCTCTTCCATAATACCATCCCAGGTATCTTCCTACCTTAAATGCGTGTTCTACGGTCAGTTTTACATTGGCCTCTCCGCGAAAGCCGTCGGTTCCAAAATACTTTCCCATATTCTACTCCTTTTTCACTGTCAGTTGTGCAGACGAAGGATCCATTTGCCTGAAAATGAGCGCACTGCGCCTGCTGAGTGATACTTTGCCCTTATTATATCAAAATCTGGCAAATACACAAGGTTTATTTTATTTCAGCCTTTTCCCAAGCTCCCCGGCGGTGCGATCCGGCAGCAGTCGGTCAGCTCCCGGACGCATTCCAGATAGGTTTCCAGATTCTGAGCCTTTTTGATTTTCTTGCTGTACTTCTCCGCATGCTCGAAGAGGTGGCTCTGATAAAACCAAAGCTCTTTTACCTTATATAAGACATTCCGGTCGCCGATATCCAGCGCCCGGTAGCCGTCCACCAGACGCTGCTGAAATTCCCGGAATTTTTCCCGACGGGTTTTCTCATCCCATCTTGAATCCCCGCCCCGCAAGGTAACCGGAAGTCCCGGATTCAGGATGATGCCGCGCCCCAGCATTACGCATTCCTCCTGCGGGAATTCTTTCTCGAACTCCTCGATCTGTTTTTCCGTAAATAAGTCTCCATTATAGCAGAGAGGCGCTTTACTCTTCTCCAGAGCGCAGCGGAAGACTTCTTTCCGCGGCGTATTTTTATAATAATCAGCCTGTAATCTCGGATGGATAATCAGCTCATAGAGCGGATAGCGGTTATAGACAGCTAACAGCTTTTCAAACTCTTCGTCCGCTTCCATGCCGATGCGGGTCTTCACCGACAGTTTCATTTCCCCGGGAAGACCCTTGAAAACCATGTCCAGAAATCGTTCCAATTCCTCCGGGGATGCCAGGAAGCCTGCGCCCTTGCCCCGGGTGACTACGGTTTTGGACGGACAGCCCAGGTTCAGGTTGATTTCCTGATACCCCATTTCCTGCAGGGTCTCAGTTAGCTCCAGAAAGCCTTCTGCATGGTTCGTCAGAATCTGCGGCACCACGTGCAGTCCCTCATTGTGCTGTGACAGCACCTCGTTTCGCTCCTTGGTTTTCATGCTGCGCTTCTCATGCGGCTCCAGAAACGGGGTGAAATATTTGTCCAGCGGACCGTAGACGGCTGCGTGGGCATTGCGGTAGATGAAGCTGGTGACGCCCTCCATGGGGGCCAGATAGATGCGTGATATCGGCATGGCTGTGTGCTCCTGTTCCCTTTTATTCTTTCTGAAAACAGAAGTATGTTGTCAGCTTCTGTCCAGTTTCGCCCTCTATCTTATCACATGTATCGCACAGATGCATTCTTTTTTCGCTCTGGTTTGGGATGCCCTTATCCGCACACGTAAACTGGTTGACCCCTCCCCGCTTTTGCGCTATTCTATTTAAATAAGATACATGTTTTCTTTACTATTGCATAAAATGATTTCAGACCGGAGGTTTTTATGTATACACTTTCTCTGTTTCTGCTGGCCCTGTTCAGTCTCTATATCGGCGTCTTCGCCTTTTTCCGCTGGGACGCTTCTTCTCTGCGGAATCTCAGTCACGCTCCCGTCCAGGCCCTGTTTATCCTGGCCTTTGGCGCGCTGCTTCTGGCGGCGCTGGTGCTTTTATACCGCCTGGTAAATGGCATGTCTGAGAAAAATCAGAAGCGTCTGGGGCTGTCCTTTTTTCTGATACTGGCTGTCGGGCAGCTCGGTTTTCTGGCTGTGATTCGTCCCCAGCTTCGCTATGATCCCTTAAAAATCTTCGATATGGCCATCGAAATGCTGCGGACGCACGCCATCTCCGGCACTTATGAAACCGGATACTTTGCCCGATATACCAATAACTATCCGCTGACCATTCTGACTTACTGGTTTCTGAAGCTTTTACAGGGCGTCGGCGTGCCGGAAAGCGGCTTTATGCTGGCAGTACAGCTGGTAAATGTCGTGTGCATTCTGGTTTCCGTGGTACTGGGGTATCTGATTTTAAAAGAACTGAAAGGCCGGACGGAAGCAGTCTTCTTTCTCGGCGTCTGCGTCCTGTGTCCGCTGTCCTATGTGTGGGCAGGGTATTTCTATACGGCCAACTGTTCCATGCCGTTTTTAATGGGAATTGTGTATCTGGGCATCCGGATTCAGAAGGCCCTGGATGCTTTTCACCGCAGGACGGTGGCGCATCCGGTCCTTTCTGCAGATCAGGATTACCGGAAAGGCCGCCTCACTTTTCTCTTTGCTTTACTTGGCGTCGTGACCGTCTTCGGTTTCAAGCTGCGGGCTACGGCAGCCATTGCGCTGATTGCCCTTTGCATCGACGGGGCGCTTAAGCTCTGGCGCAGACGGGAGGAAGGACTGGCCGGATTGATTGGTGAAACACTTCGGACGCTGGCCGTTCCATGTATCGCCTTCCTTGTAACCGCTGGCCTGTCCCTGGGACTTTTCTCCTCGGCCGTGAATACTTATGTAAACTTCGATTACAAAAATACCGGATTTCCGGCGATTCACTGGGTCATGATGAGTGCACGCTGGGACGGCTCCTTTGACCAGAATGATGAGAATTATACCGTAAGCTTTGAGACTAAAGAAGAAAAAACTGCAGCTGACCTGGCAATTCTGAAAGAGCGCATCAAAGAGGCTGGACCTTTAGGGCTTGTAGCCCTTTCAGGCCGCAAGCTTCTGAACACCTGGGTGGACGGCACCGACAGCTACCAGGCCGAGGACAGCTACGCTTCCTATGGGAAGGTCTATGATTATCTCATTGGAAATAAGAGCGGACTGCTGCTCATCTATACCCAGACCTTCCGGACGCTGGAGATGCTGGTCATCGGCTTGGGGGCAGCGAACGCACTGGTAAGGCTCCGGCGTAAAAAGAAAAGACCGCAGCTCTTTTTGGTACAGCTGACTCTGCTTGGCGGCATGGCGTTCCATCTTCTTTGGGAGACGAATCCGCTGTACAGTATCGGATTTACATACCTGTGTCTGATGCTGCTGGCAGACGGCGTGGCAGAATTTACCGAAGCGCTTCCCGACTATACCGTATCCGATCGTCTCTGGATCACTCCGGCTGCCGGTACGGTGCTGCTGGCGCTGCTTCTGGTTTTCGCCAAAAAAGAGCTGGTGGATACACCCATCGAGGCTTATGATTATGCCATTGACCAGTATCAATACGCAGGCGGATACGACGGCTATGTGACCTCTTACGATCAGAATTATGTGCAGACCTTTACTACCGACAAGCCTTTTAACCGCATCTCCATCCGGGTTATCAATCCGTTGGATGATTATAATCAGTCGGCCTTCTGCGTGCGGCTTACAGACGGCAGCGGTCATGTGGTCTATGAAAATGACCGATTTCTGGCAGGGCTGGTAACAAAAACGGCTCTGTACGAATTTCAGTTGGAAGATATCGTGCCGAACGGCGAGACAGCCTATACACTGGAGATTTGGCCGGGGTATATCGAGGATGAGAACAGTCTGGAATTTCTGTCCTACACCACCGGAAACTGGGATCTGTATCCGGACGGACAGCTGAGCGTGGGCGGCGAGACCATCAAGAATGGGGATCTGGCCTTTGCGGTATATCAGTATCGGGTGACGACATACTTTAGCCTGAAGCAGTATCTGGTGCTGTGCGCGGGAATGATCATGCTGGCTGTCGGGGTTACGGTACTCAGTCGGAAGATGTTCGTATAAACCAACAGGCAGGGGGCAGAAAAACTTTCCTAAGGAGAGGCCAAGTCGCCTCGAACGTGGAAATTTTTTCTGCCCCCTGCCGTCCGTCTATCATAATCCGCAATAATACGAATCCATCCACTGCAGCCTTCGCTCCACAAACGCCTTCACAAATTCCGTCTGCTCCCGCCCGATGGCTTTATCCCATGTGGCATTCTCCCGTTCCAGTACCCTGTTATATTCCAGCGTTCCGTATAATTGCTCTATCAGCTCCTGCAGATATTCCTCCGTCAGCACCGTACTGCGAAGTTTCATATACATTTCTTTTCTTCCCGGCGCTGTTCGCAGATTTTTGCCGTCTCCTGTTCATTCAGCATCGGCACATCCATGACACAGCGCTGCTCCTGATACAGCATAAATCCGCCCAAGACGCATGTCAGCGCCAGACTTACCCCCAAAAATACCTTCTTCAGGAACATGCTGTTCCCCCTCATTTATCTCCTGTCTTTTCTGTCAGTGACCTAACAGTATATACTCTGCGTTTTCACAGAGCACTTCCACCCCCTGGAGTTTTTCTATATTCTGCTCATAATCCAGCCGGTCCACATAGAGGACCGCATCGCCTTTTTCGCTGAGAAAGGCCTCGATGCCGCCGTCCCGACAGTGAAAATCGCCGCTGATCTCGGCTACGAACAGCATATTCTGCTCCCAGTCGCCGATGGCAGCCGGATCCTCGCCGGGGACGTAGACGTAGGCTTTCTCTCCGGCGTATGACGCGTCCCGGCTGACGCTCTCCCGGATAAAGAGCTGGAAGGGGTCGCCGTGAGCCTCACGGATGACGTGGAAGTACGCGTTTTTCATGTATATTGCGACAAGCACGAGACTGGCGACTGTGGCTGTTATCCCCACCAGGGTACGAATCCCGGAGAATTGTCCACATTTTTGCTCCGTTTTTCTACCGTCATTTTCAGATGATTTTTCACCTTCAGATTCTGTGACGTCTTTCTCTTCCCCGGCTAACGGCAGCCGGATCAGACCCCCCAGTATCGCCGCCGCTCCCAGTGCCAGCGGCACAGTACAGGGGTAGCAGTACCAGATGAGCTTCGTTCCGATGGCGGAAAAGCCCAGGAACGGCAGTAGAAACCACAGCAGGATACCGCCGCCCTGCTCCAGCAGGATCCGATTCCAGGCTTTTTTTCGCCACATATATAACAGGCCGCACAGGATTCCGACTACACAGAGCAGCAGCTGCCAGCGGTAGATGAAGCCCTCGGCTCCGAATACCATATCGTAGTAGAAGCTGAACGGAAACTGATGTCCCTCGAAGTTGGTGCTTCCGGTACGGGCCAGCAGATCCACTTCGATCATGTTTTTCAGGAAGAACAGGCCGTCTTTCGTGAAGCGCCAGCCAAACCATAAAAGCAACGGCACAAAAACAGACAGCAGGAAACCGCCCCATTCTTTCTTTTTGAACCGCAGCATTTCCCCATTTGCCAGCAGGCAGATGCCGCCAATGGCCATAATCATACCGGCATGCCAGCTTTTGGTCAGAAAGGCCAGGGAGAACATCAGCCCGCAGAGGTATACGTTTTTATGGTTTTTCTTTACGGACAGCATGGCCAGCATAGCCAGCGTGAAAAACAGAAGATAGATGGAATCCGCGTCACCTGCCCGGGCCAGATGGGCCGACAGTGGTCGTTCATTGGCGCAGAAAAAGCCCAGTACCAGAAGCGAGGCCTCTTTGCTGTAACGCCTGGCGAACAGGGCGCAGGCGATTCCGGCCAACAGATAGGAAAGCGCGGATGTAAATCGCAGGCCAAAGACACTGTAGCCAAAGAGCTTAAACCCCAGCACAATGCCCCAGTAACTGATAGAGGGCTTCAGATTCCAGTCATCCACCCGGTAGTTGTAGGTATGCTGAATATAGTCGCCGTTCTGGATCATTTCATAGGCATTAACGCCGTGGCGGGCCTCATCCCAGGAGTCTACATACTGCACGTCCAGACAGCGAAAGCAGTAAAAGGCAAGCACCAAAGCGCCTGCCGCAAAAAAGATCCAGTAATATTTTTCAAACAGTCCGAGCAAGAGTTTGTAAAATTCTGTAAATCTATTTATCATTTTTTTCCAAGCAACCATATACTTCCCCCAAATCATAAAGCCAGGCTCTCACTTATGATTTTTAAATATGATTTATTCCAGCATTTCTTTCAATGTTCCGCAATATACGCTGTACATCACCGCCGCAAACTGGTCATACCCCGCCGCGCCCGGATGCAGGGCGTCGCCCTCTTCGAAATTGGCGTCACTGTTGTGCATGAATCCAAGGGGAATCAGCACGATATTTTTCTTGCCTTTGAATTTCTTTGCCATGGCCTTCGCCAGATCCATGACACGCTTGTCGGATCGGTTTTTAAATTCACCCGGCAGGAAAGCGGTGCCATCCTGCTTCACCATGGTTCCTATTTTCTCCTGGTCGCCCCAGTACAGGGTATTCACCAGATAAATGGGGATATCCGGGTCGTGACGACGGATATTGTCCACCATCCGGGCGATGGCGTTCACGGTATCAGCAGGGTCATCTTTCAGGCCGTTGGTTCCCAGGAAAATCTGAATAGCGTCCGGATCAATGCCCGTGGACAGCTTATAATATTTCCAGTCGAACATCTTCTGAACCGGATCGTAAAAGGGCTGGACTCCTTCGTCATTGCCATCGGAATAGAACTTGGTGGGCTCCAGGTAATCCTGGGCCGAAAAGCCGCTCCGTCCCTCATGGCTGTACCGCGTCCAGCCTCTTGTGCCCGCAAAAGTGAGCTGGTCCCCTGACAGATGGTAGATGGTCCGATACCATTCCCGTCCGTCCGAAAGACTGTCGCCGATATTTACGAGCGAATATTCCCCCTCAAGCTTCTCCACCACGTGGAGAGTGCTTTTCAGGGTTATCACTTCATTTACATTATAATCAAATACAGTCAGAGTCAGGTCGTATTCACCCACCTGCTCCTCTTTGCCAGTCACGGAGAACCGATCTTCCAGATTCTCGCCGATCTCGCAGTCCCAGTTGCAGGCATAACCATCCCGCAGACCGGACCAGACGACCTCATCGTCATAGAGTTCCACAGTGCTTCCCACTGCCACATAGACGTCCTCCGGCAGATAGGCCTCCACCTGAGGCTTGTATTTCTTAAGCTCCATCTGTAACATGACATTCCAGACCAGCAGACCGACGATAACTGCTGCCGGAATTATGAGAAGAAGCTTCTTTTTACTTCTGATTCCGCTCAATGTTTGTCTCCTTACAGATAAATATGGGCCGGTGCTTGGTCTCCATATAGGTCTTCGCCAGATACTCGCCCAGGATTCCGATACAGAACAGCTGGATACCGCCCAGGAAAATGATGATACAGGTCATAGACGGCCAGCCGGACACCGGATCTCCGTAGAGCACTGTTCGAATGATAATAAAACACAGCGCCAGAAACGCCACAATGCAGAAAAAGACTCCCAGAAACGCAGCCATTACCAGGGGCGCTGTCGTAAAGCCCACGATGCCCTCAATACTGTATATCAACAGCTTCCAGAACGACCATTTGGTCTCCCCGGCGCTTCGCTCCACATTTTCATACTCCAGCCACTTGGTGTTGAAGCCGACCCAGCCAAACAGTCCCTTGGAAAATCGGTTATATTCTCCTAACCGAAGTAACTCACCCACAAACTGCCGGGTCATCAGCCGGTAATCCCGGGCTCCGTCCACGATATCCGTCTTGGACAGCCGGTGCATCAGCGCGTAAAAGCGTCTTGCAAAGAAGGAACGGATCGGCGGTTCCCCCTTTCTGGTCACGCGGCGGGTCGCCACGCTGTCATAGTCTTCCGTCGTAATAATCCGGTACATCTCCGGCAGAAGGCTCGGCGGATCCTGCAGATCCACATCCATAATGGCCACATAATCGCCGTCCGCATAGGACAGACCGGCGTACATGGCTGCTTCTTTTCCGAAATTCCGGGAAAAGCTCACATATTTCACACGGTCATCCTGCTCTGCCAGCTTCTTCATTTCCATGAGGCTTGCATCCCGGGAACCGTCATTTACAAATAATACTTCCAACCGCACCTGAGGCATCTCCCCTGCGGTCTTCGCAATCGCGTCATAAAAGATAGGAATCGCTTCCTGCTCATTATAACAGGGAACAATAATTGAAATCTTGTCCATAGCTATTTTTCTTTTTCTTTCTCCTCGTCGTCAAAACCGCGAATCTGGTCAATCAGGAAGGGCGGACGGTTTCTCGCCGCGTCAAAGGCTCTCCAGATATACTCGCCCAGAATTCCCAGCATTACCATGGTCACACCAAAGGAAAACAGCATCAGTACCATCATAGAAGTCCACCCGGGCACGTCCTCCACGCCGGTCAGCCGCTGTACCATCAGTACAATCGCCCAGATAACAGCTCCTGCCGCGTATACACCACCCAGTCCGGTCATAAAGCGCACCGGGAAATAGGAGAAGCTCATCATGGAATCCACAACCAGCTTGATTTTCTTCGACAGGGTCCACCGGGACTCCCCGATCTCTCTGGCTTTCCGGTGGAAATAAACCTTATCGGTCTTGAAGCCTACCCAAAGCACCTGCAGAGTTAATGCGGAATTCTTCTCATCCAGCATCAGCAGCACTTCAATGACCTGACGATCCAGAAGATAACAGTCAAAGCCGCCTTTGGGCATATTTTTCATAATCAGCTTCCGGGTAATGGTGTAGTAGAGGTTGGCGAAAAACTTCTGAATGGCGCCCTCGTCGCGGTCGGCTCGTACCGCCAGAACCACCTTATTGCCCTCTTTCCATTTCTCGTAAAGCTGCAGGATCAGCTCGGAATCCTCCTGCAGATCTGCCTGCTTGGTCACAGCACAGTCGCCGGTGCAGACAGAAAGACCCGCCAGAATGGCGGAATGCTCGCCAAAGTTTCTGGAAAGCTTCACCAGTCTGACCTTGTCATCCAGATCGCGGATCTGATTCATGATTTCCCAGGAATTATCGCCGGATCCGTCGTCCACGAAGACAATCTCGTAATCCTCCAGCTTATGCAGAATCTTCTCTTTCATGTCCTCATAGAGGAGCATCAGGGTATCGGAGTTCCAGTATACCGGAACGATAATTGAAAGCTTGCTCATCGTCTGCGGGTTCCTCCCACTTCTTTAATAAATTCATCGTAATCGCGGATGTATTCGTGGCCGTCGTAATGGGTGTTAGCCAATACTAATAATACGGAATCCGCGCTGAAATCGTACATATCCTTCCAGAGCATGGTGGGCAGATAGAGTCCCATACGGGGACGGTTCAGCTCGATGATATCCTCCTCAAAGCCATTGTCCACGCGCACCTTGCTGGACCCGCTCACGTTGATAAGGACGAATTCAGAATTGCGGTTGGCGTGTTGGCCCCGGACTACTTCACTGTCAGAACCATAGATGTAGAAAACACGCTGAATGTCAAAAGGAATATCCTGCGCTCCCTCTACAACCACCAGCTTTCCACGCTCATCGCCCAGATCACCGAATTCCAGAATCTTGTACTGATCTTTAATACTCATATTTTCTCTCCCAGATTTATTAAAATGCGTCATTCTTAAAACGCATTGATTGCGTCAATGACGTAAGACTGTTCTTCCTCTGTCATGCCGTTGTACATAGGCAGAGAAAGTACCTGTGACGCGTACTGCTCGGTAATGGGGAAATCGCCCTTCTTATAACCCAGATACTGATAAGCCTCTGACAGATGGGGCGGAATCGGATAGTGAATAATCGTTCCGATCTCCTTTTCCTCCAGATATTTTTTCAGCTCGTCGCGCTGCTCGCTTCTGACTACAAACTGATGCCATACGGCGGTGGCTCCCTCCTGTACTCCCGGAAGAATCAGTTTGTCGTTCTGAATCTCCGCAAGATATCTGGCCGCAATCTGGCGGCGCTCCTCCTCGCACTCCTCCACATGGCGCAGACGCACACGAAGAAGTCCTGCCTGTAATTCATCCAGACGCGAGTTAGCTCCGACTACCTTATTGTAATAGCGTTTCTCGCTTCCATAATTGCGATACACACGGAAATCCTCAGCCAGTCCCGCGTCCTTCACAACCACTCCGCCGCCGTCACCAAAAGCGCCGATGTTCTTGGAAGGATAGAAGGAAAAGCAGCCCACATCTCCGAAGGTTCCGGTCATCTGACCATCAAAGCAGGCTCCATGGGACTGGGCACAGTCCTCCACCAGCTTCAGATTGTATTTTTCTGTCAGCTTCTTGACTTCGGCCATGTTGGAAGCCTGGCCATAGAGGTGTACCACCAGAATCGCCTTGGTGCGCTCAGTGATTTTCTCCTCGATCTTGGATACATCGATATTGTAATACGGATTCGGCTCCACGAAAATCGGGGTCGCGCCGTTCATGGTGATACCCATAACGCTGGCAATGTAGGTATTGCCCTGGACAATGACCTCGTCGCCCTTACCGATACCCAGCAGACGAAACGCGATCCACAGTGCATCCAGGCCGCTGGCCAGACCCACGCAATGATTGCCGCCTGTATAAGCCGCAAATTCCTCCTCGAAGCTCTTTACCTCATTGCCCAGCACATACCAGCCGGAGCGAAGCACCTCAAGGGCCTTTGACTCAAATTCCTCCTGATACCGGAAGAAGCCTCTATCCATACGGTTTGCCATAACTTTCATTTTACAGCCGCCTCACTTTCTATCCTTTGCGGCAGACCTGCTTTTCTCTTTCCTGGAAATGGGCAGATCTATGCCTTATAAAATACATTACTCGTATTTACCATCATAACACGCGTTGAAATATTCGTCAATCGGCTTTCCATCCGCTTCAGTCAACAGAAGGGTCAGCTTCTCCGCGCCTGTTCCATTCAGATGATCCACGTCGATATAATCGTCAGCTGTCAGCTCCAGATACTCCGTCTTCGCCAGATTGAAATCCAGATACTCCACGCCGAAACGCTCCGCCAGCTTCTGCACGTAAGCATGGGCTGAATCGTAGGGACCAATGGCCTCCAGATACTGATTGAGGCTCGGCGCTGTCACAAATACCAGACGAATATCATGCTCCCGGCAAAAGCTTACGATTTTTTCTATATAAGAAACAGGATACGTCGTATCCAGCTGCATGTCATCGGCCACTTTGCCGAAATTGTCCCACCAGGTAATGGCGTCCACGTCCAATCGCGCGTCAGACCAAACGAAGCCCCGACCTGCGTACCGGTCTGCCTCCACGGTCACCGGCTCGTATTTCCGGTAGCTTTCGGCCTGCTTCTTCGCCAGATTTTCCCGTACGTACGCGAAGTCTCCAAGCTCCTGCCAGCTGCGCCGGAAGGGAAAGAAGCGGTTCGTGTAATTCTTCGCCTCCGTGGTAGTCAGCAGGAAAGAAAGCTTATTCAAAGAAGGCCGCATATAGTCGGAAATGATATTGGCCTGCACCAGGTCACGGTCTTCGCTGTCCATAAACAGGAACTTGTAGTACATATCCAGATAGACGGTTTTCAGGTCGTAAAGTCTGGCCGCCTCCCGCAGAAGGTAGTAGGATGTATCGTAATTCTGGGAAGAAGAACCCAGATTGTATGCTGTCCTTCCGGTCAGTTCTTCGTAGAGTTCCGGGTCGTAGGCCCGGTAGCAATGGGAGCTTCCCAGGAACAGGGTATCAATCTCCTCGCCTGCGTCGGCGCGCTCATAGAGCTCATGCATAGTTAGCCTTGTGTAACTTTGACTGTCGTCCATCAGGAGGTAATTACAGAGTCTGATGAGACCGCAGAGCAGGGCTATGACTGCCACTATCATCAAAAGCCATCCGAACAGGGCTTGTTTTTTTGTTTTCACGGAAACTGAAGCCTCCTTTCCCGGACGTTCGGCCGCGCCAATTCGCAAAACCGAACTGTTATCTAAAACTGTGTGTAAAGAAATCCGCTGGTATCATAAGCCGCGCCGTACACGCCAAAGATGAGTACAGCCCCAAGCAGCGCCGTATATATCAGGCACCGCAGCACTGCATTTCGCTCCAGAATCCAGCTTTGGAACGCGAAGCCTTTTTCATTCAGCACGTCCTTCGCTATCACAGCCAGAATACCAAACACCAACAGCACCCACTCGAAACTGCCAAGCTGCATACCCGCAAAATCCTGCAAACGGAAATTCGTGAGAATCACCCTCAGCATTCCCTTTAAATCTCCCAGGGAATTCACCCGAAACACCATCCAGGTGGCGTCAACGAACAGGAATATCAGTACACGCTTCACTGCGCGCGGCACTTTCCAATTCTTAATATCGAAAATCTGTCCGATGCCATGCAGCAGTCCCCACAGCAGAAAATGAAAGCCGGTTCCGTGCCAGATACCGCTGACCCCGAAGGTAATCAGGATATTGACGGCTCTGCGGAAGCGCCCCCTGCGGCTGCCCCCCAGCGGAATATACACATAATCCCGAAGAAAGCTGCTTAAGGAAAGATGCCACCTGCGCCAGAAATCCTGCACCGAATCCGCCTGATAGGGTCTCCTGAAGTTCGCAAGCAAATCAAAGCCCAACAGTCCGGCAATTCCTCTTGCCATATCCGTATAGCCTGCGAAATCGCAGTAAATCTGGAAAGCGTAAAGTACCGTCACCAGAATGATTTCCACGCCTCCGAAGGCCCCAAACTGGCTGTACACCGCATTGACCGGAATGGCAATGCGATCCGCAATCAACAGCTTTTCGCACAGACCCCAGAGCAATAACAGGGCGCTTCGCCGGATACGCTCCGGATCCCGCACCGGGAGCGTACCTATATTCTGAATCTGTCGGAGCAGATTGCCGCTGCGCTCGATGGGCCCCTGCACCAGCTTTGGGAAAAAAGCCTGGAACAGGGCGAAATTCAGGAGATTACGCTCGGCCCGCACGGTTCCGCGGTAAACGTCGGTTAAATAGCCGATGGCCTGAAAGGTATAGAAGGAAATACCGATGGGCAGGGCGATATTGCTGCGGTTGTATTTGAAAAAGCAGAGGACCGCCACGTGGAATCCCACGACTGCCACAAAAACGCCCGTTGCCAGGCTGCTTTTTTTCTGCTCTGAATCAGAACTTTTTCCGGCTTCCGGCATTGCCTTTGATTCTGCCTCAGCTTTTTTTACGCCATTTGTTATTCCATATTTTTCCAGTATCAATCCGGCCACCCAGGTCACCAGTGTGGACCCGATCAGCACCGCCAGATACTTTGTCCCAAAGGTCCCTAAAAAAACATAACTGGCTGCAAGAAGCCACACTGTCCGGAACCGTCCGGGCAGCATTAGATATACAAGCCATACGATTGGAAAAAAGACCAGAAAGGCCAGCGAAGTAAATCCCATACTTTCCTCCCTTTATTCCTGCACTTTTCCGAAAAACCGGCCCTCTGCAGGCCATTTTCCATAAAGCAGAAAATCAAGCAGCCGTACCCGCTTCGTAACTGCGATAATCGCCGCCGTGATGGCACTCATGGCGATAAAGGACGCCAGCACGAACAGGAACCATCCCGCCGAATACTGCGCATACACCTGTCCCCGGTTCAACACCGTGGCGAAATGGAAATGCACCACATAAATCTCCAGGGTATAGCCGCCCAGCCAGGCCAGAAACTTTTTGAACCGATTCGGACCGCATTTCCACAGAAGCCAGCAGACCGCCGCACAGCCCAGAAAGGAAGCAATGATCTGCCGCCCCAGTAAAAGAAGCGTGGTCACATCCTGAAGATCCAGCAGTACCGCCATGGTCAGAAGTCCCACAAGTGCCAGCGCGCCGCCTGCGTTTTTCACCATTTCCGGCAAGGCTTTCAGGCGTTCCTTCTGCTCTCCGGCCAGATAACCGGCCAGATAGAATGGCAGATAAAGCCGGGTCAGTCCCGGACTTAAAAACTCCACGCCCACCAGTGTCTCCAGCAGAACCGCCGCCGCCAGTCCCAGATAGACTGCCCAAAACACAATTTTTCCGCCCAAAGCGCCAAAGCTCCGCTCTGCCACTGCGCCCGCCAGCTCTGCCGTATAGACCATCAGCGTCAGAAGAAACAGCGTCATCAGAAACCACAACCCCTTATCCAGCCCGAACAGAGTCTCCACAATATTCGCCACCGGATGCAGAGGATGCTGCAGCACGATCCAGAAAAAGAAGGGCGTCAGATAGCTGAGTGCCCGTTTTTTCAGCTTCGCGTCGTACGCGAAAAGGCTGGAAATTTTCCGCCCCATTCCGCACAAATAGCCGCTGACCAGAATGAACAGCGGCATTTGAATAACTTTTATTACATCGTAGATAATTCCGTCCTCCATATGGTTCCACACCAGGACGTGGCCCGTCATCACAAGCAGAATAGCCATGCCCTTGGTGGCATCTATGGTAAGACTACGGGATTTCTGACTCATAAATAATTACGATTCCTCATTCATCTTTGCCAGCTTTGCTGCCTGGTCGGCTGCGATGCAGGCGTCGATAATCTCCTGGATATCTCCGTTCATGATCTTATCCAGCTTGTACAGGGTCAGTCCGATCCGGTGATCGGTCACGCGGCCCTGGGGGAAGTTATAGGTACGAATCTTCTCAGAACGATCTCCGGTACCGATCTGGCTTCTTCTGGCCTCTGCCTCCGCGTCGTGGGCCTTCTGGCACTCGATATCGTACAGCTTGGCACGAAGCAAAGCGAACGCCTTCGCCTTATTCTGCAGCTGAGACTTCTCGGTCTGGCTGTATACCACGATTCCTGTGGGGTAATGGGTAAGACGTACCGCGGAGTCAGTGGTGTTGACACACTGTCCGCCGTTACCGGACGCACGCATGACGTCAATACGGATATCCTTCTCGTCGATCTGCACATCCACTTCCTCGGCCTCCGGCATCACGGCCACGGTAATGGTGGACGTGTGGATTCTTCCGCCGGACTCGGTCTCCGGTACACGCTGTACCCGGTGTACGCCGGACTCGTATTTCATCACAGAGTACGCGCCCTGACCGTTGATCATGAAGGTCACGCTCTTCATACCGCCGATGCCAATCTCGTCGGCTTCCATCAGCTCTACCTTCCAGCGGCGGCTCTCTGCGTAATGCACATACATACGGTAAATCTCAGCCGCGAACAGGGCAGCCTCGTCTCCGCCTGCGCCCGCGCGGATCTCCACAATAACGTTCTTGTCATCGTTGGGGTCTTTCGGCAGAAGCAGAATCTTCAGGGTGTGCTCCAGCTCCTCGATGCGGGCCTTCGCTTCGTTCAGCTCCTCTTTGAGCATCTCGCGCATTTCCTCATCGTTCTCTTCTTCCAGCATCATAAGACTCTCTTCCACAGTCTCTTTACACTTTTTGTATTCCTTATAAGCATCGACGATAGGCTGCAGATCACTCTGCTCCTTCATCAGCTTCCGGAAACGCTCCTGATCACTGACCACGTTCGGCTCATTCAGCTCGTTCATGATATCCTCGTAACGCAGAAGCAGGTCATCCAACTTGTCAAACATGCTTGTTCCTCCATTAAAATCTTATCTATTAAAACCTTCCACGACCCGGTCAAGTCCGGCCAGGTCCTTTACTACCTTTACATCTGCGAAGCCCTGCTGACGCAGAAGCTCTGCCACACACGCTCCCTGATCGCAGCCGATTTCCAGGAAAAGACCGCCGCCCGCCCGTAAGTACTTCGGCGCTTCTTCGGCTATTTTCCGGTAAAAATACAGTCCGTCCTCATGTCCATCCAGCGCCATATAGGGCTCGTGGAGCCGCACCTCATCCATCAGGGTTTCGATCTCCGCCCTTTTTATATAAGGGGGATTGGACACGATTACATCAAAGGCGCTCTCTATCTTATCAAATAAATCGCTTTGAATAAGCGCTGCTTTCGCTCCCAGACGCTCCCGGTTTTTCTCAGCCACCTTCAGGGCTTCCGGCGATAAATCCACGCCTGTACCTTCCACGCCGGGTTTTAGATGCAGCAGACTCAGGAGAATACAGCCGGATCCGGTACACAAATCCAGAAACTGCATCCCGTCCCTCAGAAACTTCGCTGTCTCCTCCACCAGAATCTCCGTGTCCTGTCTGGGAATCAGCACATGCTCATTTACATAGAAGGAAAGCCCCATAAATTCCTGCTCGCCGGTAATCTGCTGCAGGGGAATCCGCCGTTCCCGCTTTACAAGCGACACCCGGTACTGCTCCTCCTGATCATGGGAAATGATTTCGTCCGGATACGCCAGATAATGACTGCGGCTCACGCCCGTACACCATTCCAGCAGATACCAGGCGTCGAGATCCGCATCCGGTACCTCTGCTGCGGTTAGTCTTTTCTTACCAAGATTCCAGGCCTCCCGGAGCGTCATGCCTTTTCCTCCAGAACCTCTTCCACTTCTTTCGGCTCCCTGTCAAAGGTCTCTGCGGATGCTTCCTCATCCTCTTCCAGGATCTCTTCCAGGTCACCGGCCTGAAGCTGCGCTTCTTCCGCCTCGTCTACTGTCTCAGCTTCTTTCTCCAGCGGCTCTCTGCCCTGCCAGGTTCTCCAGTCAAAGACCGCTTCCACAGCGGCGATAGCCACCTCGATCATATCGTCGTCCGGCTCTCTGGTGGTCAGTCCCTGCATCCACATACCGGGACGGCTTAACGCCAATACCAGCTTATTCTCGCTTCTTCCGGCCAAACGGATGAATTCATAGGACACGCCCGCGATCACCGGCACCAGCGCGATACGGAATACCACGCGGAGAATCGGGGATTCCACACGGATAAAGATGAAGAAAATGATGCTGACAATCATAACAATCAGCATAAAACTGGTTCCACAGCGCTTATGCTCCTTGGAGCTGCCGCGCACATTTTCCACATTGAGCTCCAGTCCGTGTTCCACGCAGTTGATGCATTTGTGCTCCGCGCCGTGATACTGGAACACCCGCTGAATATCCTTCATCCGGGAGATTAGCAGAATATAACCGATAAAAAGCAACAGACGAATGCCTCCCTCGATCAGCGCGAGCAGGGTATCGGATACGATGACCTTGCGAAGCAGCGCCGCTGCGAAATAAGGCAGAACCATGAAGATCGCTACAGCCATGACAATGGAAAATGCCACAGTCAGATCCATGACTACCTTCTCAGCTTTTTCGCCAAACAGCTTATCTATCAACTGATCCGCTTTGGACGGCTGGGTCTCTTCCTCGTCGTAAAAGCTGGCAGAAAAGGTCAGGCATTTCATGCCCAGCACCAGGGAATCCACGAAGCTGATAACGCCCCGCACGATGGGAAGCCGCTTCAGCCTTTTATTACCGATGCCCTCATAGGTACTCAAATGCACCTCGATCTCTCCGTCCGGCTTTCGCACACCCACGGAATAGACATCCTGATTTTTCATCATAATGCCTTCCAGAACCGCCTGTCCGCCGATTCCTGAATATCTTGTCGTACTCATGTGTACTTTTTCCTCCATATATAGGCATTTCCTATTGTATGCAAAACGGGATGAGATCTTCCAACCTCACCCCGTGCTCACACTTCTTAATATTATTTTGTAATACCGTACTTACGATTGAATTTATCAATACGTCCACGAGCTGCAGCAGCCTTCTGCTGACCTGTGTAGAATGAGTGGCACTTGGAGCAGATTTCTACGTGGATGTCCTTCTTTGTAGAACCTGTTACGAATGTGTTGCCGCAGTTGCAGGTTACGGTTGCCTGATAATACTCCGGATGGATTCCTTCCTTCATGATTTTCACCTCTTCAAATTTATTTTGTGAACTTCTGGTTGCTGTTTCCCGGCCAATGCTGTTCCGATGTTTCCGCAGCAAGCTACCCCGGGCTATCCCTGCAAGTCCCTGCAGTTGAGCTGAACGCACACGTCTTTGCACATACAACAGCTTTTAGATTATAGCACAGGCTCGGGCGGATTACAAGCCGGAAAATTATATTTTTGAAAATAAATACTTTGTAACAGGAAAATCCTGCGGACTGACACTTATTCTCTGTCCGTCCGCAGGATTCTGTCTGTTCCTTCTATATAGAAGATTCTCTAGTTTTTAAGCTGCCTCGGTGCCTTTCTTCTTATTAAAAAGCTCCTTGCCCGAAGTGTATACAATAATCACACCCAACAGCATCAGCAGAATTGCCAGCACAAGCTGCAGTCCCTCTACCATGAATACGCCGGTTCCTGCTGAAAATGCCTTTACCATGGCGATAGCTCTCTGTACCAGTGCCGTAAATGTTACACAAAGCATCACGATAAGGGGCGGGAACAGGGTCCGATTCTCACGTCCTGTCACCTTCAGGAATACGCAGAGGGTAATCAGTACCAGTGCACTTAAGAGCTGATTTGCGCTTCCGAACAGCGGCCAGATATTCGCATAGCCGATCTGAGTCAGGATGTAACCAATCAGCAGGGTAACTACGGTGGAGAAGTACTTATTGCAGAGCAGCTTTCTCCAGCCTTCCGCATGCTCCATATCGTCTACGCTGAACAGCTCCTGGAAGGACATACGTCCAATACGGGCTACAGCGTCCAGACTGGTGAGCGCCAGGGCGGATACGCACATGGTCATAAAGCACTGGGCGATATAAACCGGCAGACCGAACATCTCCAGGAATCCGGCTACGCCGTTGGAAAAAATCTGGAACGGAGTTCCCACTGCCGCGGTTCCGTCTGCGGATGCTGCAGCGCCTGCCACACAGAGGGCCAGAACAGCCAGAAGGCTTTCCAGAACCATGGCGCCGTAACCAACCTTTACCATATCCTTCTCATTTTCAATGGTCTTGGATGAAGTTCCGGAGGATACCAGGCTGTGGAAACCGGATACCGCGCCGCAGGCTACGGTAACGAACAGGATCGGGAACAGGTTACCAAGCTTCTCATTCTGGAAACCGGTGTAGACCGGCAGGTTCATATTCGGATGAGCCACCAGAAGTCCTGCTACCGCGCCGAGAATCATGCCCACGAACATGAAGGTGGTCATATAATCACGGGGCTGCTTCATCAGCCACATAGGTAATACAGATGCCAGGAAAATGTAAGCAAAGGTCACATACAGCCAGGTGCTCTTACCTGCTATCAGCGGCATATTCATGCCGAGAGCCAGGGAAGCAAAGGTGAACAGCAGTCCTAAAACAACCTCTTTCCAGCCGTCCAAGTTAAACTTCTTCTGAAGCAGTCCGAATACTACCGCAAAGCCCATGAAGAACAGGGAAATGCTTCCGGCTGCGCCATTTACATTTGCAAGCTCTGCAAGAACCGTTGTGCCCTCTTCGGTAACCGTGTAGGCATTGAAGGTTCCGGCTACCATGTCGGCGAAGGCTGCGATGACAATCAGGGTAAACAGCCAGCAGAACAGCAGGAACAGCTTCCGTCCGGTCTTGCCGATATATTTTTCAATCAGCAGTCCCATGGATTTTCCTTCGTTCTTGACACTGGCATACAGGGCTCCGAAGTCTGTGACGGCTCCGAAGAAAATGCCGCCGATGAGAATCCAGAGCAATACCGGAAGCCAGCCAAAGGCCGCTGCCTGAATAGCTCCGGTCACAGGGCCTGCGCCCGCGATGGATGAAAACTGATGGGCAAATACGACCCAGCCGTTGGTAGGCACATAATCCTGACCATCCTCTTTGGTCACTGCCGGGGTCTTGGCCTTCGGATCGATGCCCCATTTTTTCGCCAGCCAGCGGCCATATAAGGTGTAGCCGGCCAGCAGGCATACTGCTGCGATTACTACGATAACAAGCGTGTTCATAATGTTACTCCTCCTCGATGTCTTTTATGTTTACGTCTTTGGTTTCGCCTGTCTCATTATCAAATTCTTTTCCATGAATCAAAAAAGCCTCCGCCTTCTCAGATTACTCTGAAGAAGACGAAGGCCTTCAAATCCTCCGCGTTACCACTTCTCTTGCTGACTCGATCGCTGTCAGCCTCTCAGTCACGTCCTCGAGCTCGTCCGGTCTTTTTTGTATCCCGGCTGCTTCCCGATTGAACATGTGCCCCGATAACGGCGGGCTTCCGGTTCCGACTACTTCTTGTGATATTTTCATCTGAACTGCTTGCAGGGGATGAATCTTTTTCCTGCCTGTTCCCTCACACCGACCGGGAACTCTCTGAAAAGCATTCTGAAAAAAATCCTTGTCCTGTTCATTGCATTTGACTTATGAAACAGTATGTTTGCATTATAATCCTCTTTTTTCAAAAGTCAAGAGGGGAATTTGAAAAAAAGTTGTACTTTTTCCGATACACACTTTTAGATAAACTTGTTCTTTTTCACAGTCTGCACAAATTCCGCGTTGTTCTTGGTACGGGCAAACATGTTCAGGATATTCTCCACAGCCTCCTCCGGCTTCAGTCCGTTGAGCCCCTTACGGATAATATCCATGGCCTCCAGCTCCTCAGCTGTCAGAAGCAGATCCTCCCGGCGGGTGCCGGACTTTGGAATATCGATAGCCGGGAATACGCGCTTCTCCTGCAGCTTCCGGTTCAGCACCAGCTCCATATTACCGGTTCCCTTGAATTCCTCATAAATGACGTCGTCCATCTTGCTTCCGGTTTCTACCAATGCTGTGGCCAGAATCGTCAGGCTACCTCCCTCGCGCATATTGCGGGCAGCGCCGAAAAAGCGCTTGGGCATATGCAGAGCCGCCGGATCGAGACCGCCGGACAGGGTACGGCCACTGGGCGGAACCGTCAGATTGTAGGCCCGGGCCAGACGGGTGATGCTGTCCAGCAGGATGACCACGTCCTTGCCGCTCTCCACCAGACGCTTCGCGCGCTCGATGACCATCTCCGCTACTCTCTTATGGTGCTCCGGCAGTTCATCGAAGGTGGAATGAATCACCTCCACATTCGGCCCCTCAATAGCTTCTTTGATATCTGTAACCTCCTCAGGGCGCTCGTCAATCAGCAAAATCAACAGCTGCATGTCCGGATGGTTCCGGGTCACGGACTTGGCCACATCCTTCAGAAGAGTGGTTTTACCAGCCTTGGGCGGGGACACGATCATGCCTCTCTGCCCCTTTCCGATGGGGGAAATCAGATCGACGATCCGCATGGCGGTGCTTCCGCCCGGGCGCTCCAGATGGATCCGCCGGTTCGGGAAAATCGGAGTCAGATCCTCGAAATTCCGTCTTCTGGCCGCCTCCTCAGGGCGCAGTCCGTTGACAGTCTTTAAGTACAGAAGCGCCGCGAACTTCTCGGTCTGGGCGCGGACTTTTATGTTCCCGCAGAGGATATCGCCTGTCTTCAGGTTATATCTGCGGATCAGGGCCGGATTGATGTAAATGTCGTTTTCACCCGGCAGATAGTTGTCGCTTCGGATAAAGCCGTAGCCGTCTGCCAGCACCTCCAGAATACCGTTGGCTACCTGGCCGCTATCCAGGTTGGTGGGCTGCTCCTGCTGGGGCTGAACCGTGGTCTGGGGCTGTGGCGCTGCGCTGCGGTCATAGGCGGGGCGCTCGTAGGTGCGCTGTTCGCAGCGTTCGTTCCGATCCGGACGGTCATAAGTGCGCTCCGTTCTCTCATATCGTTCATTGCGGTCGTAGCGATCCGACCGCTCTGTGCGCTCATATCGTGTGGGCCGTTCTGTGCGTTCTGTGCGTTCCGTTCTCTCCGCACGTTCCCGCTGCTCTCTCTGCTCCTGACGCTGCTCATAGCGCTCCTGCCGTTCTTTCTGGAACTTCTCCGTCTGGGCAATCTGCTCCTGCCGGCTCACTTCCTCGTCCTTCTCCAGCATCCGCGTAATCAGATCGCCTTTTTTCAATGTGGACGTTCCTTTCATTCCTCTGGTTTTCGCAATACCCTTCAGCTCAGCCAGCGGCAATGATTCATACTGTTCTCTGGTCATTCCCTGTCCTCCTCATTCTACGCCTGTCAACTCTGTAATTTAAAATACGCAAACTTCTGCATTCTTTCTCATTGGGAATCCCGCCCGGATACAGGACGGATCGAAATTTTGAATTTATTATATCCTATTTTCTTCCTGTTTGCAATTCTATTTTTACTTCACAATCCGCCAAACTAATGATAAAATAAGAGAAATTAAAACAGGATGGTGTCTATTGTGATAAAAAAACTGATTTTGCCCGTTTATCTGTGGGCACACCGGCTGATGATGAAAATCTGCTGGAATATTTTCATACATTTTCCCCTGGATCGTAAAAAGGTGGTCTTCAGCAATTTCAACGGCGGCGGCTACGGCGATAACCCCAAGTTTATCGCCCAGGAATTCTTAAAACGAAACCTTGGCTGGAAGCTTTACTGGGTATCTGCCTCGAACTACGATCTGCCCCAAGGCCTTACACCTGTTCGGCCCAATACAATCTCTTTTGCCCGACATATGGCCACAGCGGGCACCTGGATCGATGATACGAGAAAGCTCTATTATTTCAAAAAGCGGCCCGGCCAGTTCTATATCCAGACCTGGCACGGAGGATTGGGCCTTAAAAAAGTGGAAAAGGACTGTGAAGAAGCCCTCTCCAAGGAGTATGTAGCCTACGCGAAAATAGATTCGAAAAACATGGATCTTCTGCTGGCCTGCTGCCGCTGGGAGAGCGAATCCTACCGGGAAGCCTTCTGGTATGATGGTCCGATTCTGGAAAAGGGCATCCCGAAAAATGACATTTATTTTGAAGATCCCGCGCCCTATATTCGAAAGGTGCATCAGCATTTCGGCCTGCCTGAAGGCACGAAGCTGGCCCTCTACGCCCCCACCTACCGGGACAGCCGCAAGACCGATATGTACAACCTGGACTACAGCCAGCTCCTGTCCACGCTTGAGAAACGCTTTGGCGGCAGCTGGGCCGTTCTGGTACGGATGCATCCCAATGTCAGCTATAAAGACTACCCGCTGACCTATACAGACCGCATTCTGAACGCCAGCCCCTACGAGAATATGCAGGAGCTCTTGGTGGCCTCCGATATCATCATCAGCGACTACTCCGGCTGCGCCTTCGACTTCCCCATGATCGGCAAGCCCGGCTTCCTCTACGCCGAGGATTACGAGGAAATGAAGCGCACCAAGGACTATTATTTCCAGCTGGAGGAGCTGCCCTTTACACTGGCGCTCACAAATGAACAGCTCATGGAGCAGATCGAGCATTTTGATGAGAAGGATTATCAGAAGAGGTGTAAGGAATTCTGCGATATGCTGGGATTTTATGATGACGGACATGCGTCGAAAGCGGTGGTGGATCTGATTCTTGAGAAGATGAAATCATAAATTCATGTCAACATTCGCTGTCTGTCAATCATACAATATGTTGACTCACTTGCACTCATTATATTTATGCCGGAAAGCGGCTACGCCATATCAAACGCAGCCGCCTTCCTATTTTCTATTGATATTTCTTTGTGCTTATCGTATAATTAAAAAATCAGAAACGGGTTTTCACCACACTGCTTGCTGTGGCCTTCCCGTTTCTTTTTTTATTCTACCACGATATCCAACTCCTCATAAATTCCGACCTGTATCTTTTCTCCGAATTTATGCAGTACCGGCACTCCATCATCGTCCTGCCGGTATACGATAACCGATTCCCGGATAGGATCCACGATCCAGTACTCCCGGACTCCCGCCATCAGATACAGATTCATTTTTCTCAGATAATCCATCCGCTTACTGGACGGCGACACAATCTCAATCACCCAGTCCGGCGCTCCGTGGCAGCCCTTATTATCCAGCTTATCCGGGTCGCATACTACAGAGATATCCGGCTCCACATAGGCGTCATTTCCCTTGTCATCCTTCAAAAACACCCCGAAAGGTGCCGGGAACACCTCGCATTTTCCGTGATGTGCGTCAATGTAATTTCCTATCTTTTTGTCAAAGAAATGTACCAGTCTCTGATGCCCCGTACTCGGCGGCGCCATCATATACAATTCTCCCTCTAACAGTTCCGCTCTCTCGCCCTCCGGCAGAGTAAAAATATCCTCCAACGTATAAATTTCCTGTTTCATCAAAGGCATCGCCATACCTCCTTTGTCTCTCCTTTCTTGATTATAATGGATTTTCAGGTTGAAGTAAAGGCTTCCGCATCTTTGGTAATATACAATTTTATTTCATCGTTTTTCGGAAATTCCGGAGAGATTTCTCCTGTGAAATACAGAAATTCGATACCGTGAGAATAGCATGTTTTATACTGAAATACAAGATTTTCCGTTCAACAATATTCGACAAAAACCGCTGTGTAACAGAGTACTCATTTCTGCCACACAACGGTCTTTCTATTTAGATTTCCCGCACATCTTTTTTCCGATAAAAATCTTCCACAACCCCCGCTATCGCCTTCGACACTCCCCGGTCTACATAGGAATTATCCCGGCCATCCTCGATGGATTTCAGGAAAGCCACGATCTCGTAGCGGATGCCCTCGCCGTCCAGCTGGTAGAAATAGCGCTTGTTGTTGGCGGGATTTTCGTAGCGAATCTCGAAGTAGTCGGTCTTCCACCAGGGAGCCGGGACGTAGATGTATCCTTCCGTGCCGGAAACCACCAGATCGCCCTCGGACTTGATGCCCTTGCCCACCTGGATGGAGGCCATGGCGTCCGAGTATACGAAATTCACTCTGGAAAATGCGTCATAGGCCTTCGCCTCGTCCGCATAGTGGGTGATGATCTGCTTCTCTGCATAGTCGGTGCCCAGAAGCTGGAACACCGGCAACAGCGCCGTGGGTCCCCAGTCGCAGAGACTTCCCCAGCTGCGGTTGAACTGGCCCGGGTAGACGTTCGCCTCGTCCTCCAGGCGGGTGCAGGCGGCGTCCACCGAAACCACCTTTCCGATACGACCACTCTTAGCCAGCAAAAGTAACCGGTAATAAGCGGTCGAATAAGCGGTCTTGATGGCCTCCATCAGCACGCACTTTTTCTCCTTCGCCAGGGCGAACAGCTCCTCGCACTCCTGCACAGAAAGCGCGATGGGCGACTCGCAGAGCACATGCTTCTCGGCCTCCAGGACCGCCCGGATCTGCTGATAATGCACGTCCGGGTGTGACAGGATATACATGGCGTCCGACTTCTCCAGAAGCTTCCGAAATTCATTCCGGTCATCCCCGCAGACGCCGGAAATTACTGCGCCGTTTACATAGCCGCTCTCCTTCCGGAACTTCTGAAGGTCCGAAGCATCCCCCACCAGTCCCAGACGGATGGCGTGCTTCTCCGACCGAAGCTGCGTACTGGACACGCCTTCCGTTCTGTCAAGGTAAACCACTTTACAATATTCATTCAGATAATCAAATTTTCCACGCCAATCGGAACCGATGGCAAAGATATCCACATGATAGCGGCGAATATCGTCAATTTTCTGACCCTCGTACTCCTCGATGATAATTTCGTCCGCCAGGCCGGTGGCCCGCACGCCCTCGATGCGCTCCATCAGGGACTGCTGCACATTGATCTTGCCCCGGGTCTTGTCGAAATCCTCGGCGGTCACGCCCACGATCAGGTAATCGCCCAGCGCCTTGGCCCGCTCAAGCAGGCGGATATGGCCGTAATGCAGCAAATCATATGTTCCGTATGTGATTACTTTCGTCATAAAAATCCCCCTGCGCTGTTAGTCCGCGTCCACCTGGAAAAACGCGTCCAGGAATATCTGCATAGCTTTTTTTGAGCCCACCGACACGCGCAGATAATTCTTCAGAAGCTCATTTCCATAGGGGTGAACCAGCACCTGCTTCTCCTCTTCCAGCCGCTTCGCTATCTCCTTCGCGTTATGATGAGGCTTTACGAAAATGAAGTTTCCGCGACAGTCGCGGCACTCGTAGCCCTTCTTCTGAAGCTCCTCCAGCGTATAGGCCTTGCCCTCCCTCTCGATGCGAATCAGCTCATCCACCATCTCCGGGTGATCGAGAATCCGCTCTGCGAACAGCAGGGCAATGGAATTGGCGTCAAAGGTCAGTCGGGCATTCTTTACGTAATGAATGATCTCCGGATTGCTGATGATGACGCCCAGACGGCAGGCCGCGATGGAGAACAGCTTGGAGAAGGTACGCAGCACCACCACATTTTCATCCTTCAGGGCATGTTCGATGAAGGTGTTCGGATAAAAATAATGATACGCCTCGTCGATAATAACGATAGCGCCCACCTCTTTCGCCCGCGCGATAACCTGCTGAAGCTCTTCCTCGGTATACACATTTCCCACCGGGTTGTTGGGATTCAGCAGCACCACGATGCGGGTATTGTCATGGATCGCATTCAGAATGTTTTCAATTTTGATGGTCAGATCCGGCTCGTAGGCCACCGGCACATGCTTATAGCCCAGGATACAGCAGTTGACCCAATACATCTCGAAGGACGGAGCCACGGTCACGACCTCCTTGCCCACCTCGCCGAAGGTCTCCAAAAGATAGCGGATGGCCATATCGGAGCCGTTGGTGGTCAGGACATTTTCATACTCCGCGCCGATGAATTTTGCGTATTTATGCAGGAACCGGTCCGGCTCCGGATAAATCGCAAGGAATTCCGGCGTAATCTCCTTCAGCACGGAATCCACAAATTCCTTCGGCAGTCCTTCCGGGTTCTCATTCATATCATAGCGGTGCATGCCGTAGCGGTTCTGCATGGGGAAGACCCGGACGGTGTTTTTTATATATTCATTTACGTGGTAGTTCATAAGATACCTCCTGTCTCTCTGCTGCTGTGGTTGGTAAGCAGAGCTTAGCAAAATTGTATTGTAAATATTTTCCTTTTTTCATTTCTATATCTTCATCTTACTGCATATGGACTAAATACACAAGTCAGGATTCTGCCGAAATTCTTAGTTATAATTCTCAATCTGAGTTCCGGAAATCCATTCATTTACATCGTGATGCCAAGCATACCAAACACCATTCCAATGACGGAATACACAAACAGGTGCAGACACAAAATTGGCAGTGTATGCCGTCCGATGCATTCCAGCGGTCTCTGCAACCACTTCGTATGCTTCGTCTCATACAGGGCGCTGCACAGAGACATCACAATCAGCGAGCCAGCCGTTCCCACGAAGAGATACAGGGCCATGCTCCGTCCATAATCCCCCACGGACATATTGACGCTTCCATTCCAGCGGGCTGCAAGCACAAAGGCTGCGGCCACCAGGAACAGATAAAACGGCTTTTTCAAAAGCTTTCCGACCCAGTCCTGCACCGCCGCCAGCTTGCCGATGATCAGGAAAGTCACAGCATAAAAGGCACAGTCGATGCTCCAGGGCAGCAGTACAGGACACGCGTAATGAAGGCCAATGGCTATCAGCAGATAAATTCCGTTTCCCACAAAGGCCTTTCGGGAATCACCCTTCGCTGCCCGCATCAGAATCCAGAACAGGATATAGCTCACAAACATGCAGGTCAGAAACCAGGTGGGCGCGTTCAGAATCTGCATAAAATATACATTTGTGGCGGAATCCATGGGCATCAGACAGTTGCGGGAATAGAGGATGCCAAGCAGGGTCTGCCCATCCGCATTTCCCCGCAAAAAGAAAAACACAAACAGAAACAGGTTGTAACCGAAATAGGGAAGTAGCAGACGTTTCGCTTTTTTCTTTACAAAAGCTCCAAAGCTCTCCTCCGGCTTATAGGAAAAGGTCATGCCCGCCGTGATGAAAAAGATGGGCATATAGAACATGCCGCCGTAGAAGCTTACCGGCCCGAAGGAGCGCCCCGTGTGTACCAGAAGCACCACCAGGATGCCGACGGCCTTGACCGCATCCAGCCATGCGATTCGTTTTTTCTCCATTTCCATCACTCCTTCTTCCTGCCTGCAAATGTCTTCAAAATTCCGGCGGTCAGCCGCCCGCTCACCGGCTCCAGATACTTCCGGCTAAGCGCCGAGAGTATCAGCACCAGCGCCAGCGTGCAGACAAAATCTAAAGCTGTCAGCAGCCCGTAGCTCATTTTCCCGTAAAGGCTTAAGAACAGCCAGCAGGAAAAGGTCGCAATCACCGGGAAATGCAGCAGATACAGGGAATATGACACCTTACCTAAGAACCGGAAGGGCTTTGCCCCGAAGAACCTCTGCAGTCCCGGCAGTCCCAGTACGCCTGCCAGCAACAGCGCCGCGCCCGCCAGGTGATAAAGGGTTGTATAGGCCGATGGCAATATGCCGTAAATCGTGCCGCTCATGTCCGAACCGATGGACGGATAGGACAGCAGGTACACGCCCAGTACAAAGCTGCCAAGCGGCAGAAGCCAGAACCGCCGCCACAGCTCCATGCCCTTCTGCCGGGTGCAGAAAAAGTCTGACGCCGCGAAGCCCAGGAAGATACCCGCAAAGTAAATGTCGGTCTTCACCGCTGCCAGCAGCATCACCAGATAAACCACATACCGAAACGGATTCTCCCCCACCAGATAAGCCGCCAGATAGACCACCAGCGCGCCGGAGAACAGGTAAGGGATGGTCCAGAGGACGCCGTTATAATTGTTGGTGCCGAACAGAAAGCAGCCGGCCAGGCTCTCGCCCAGCATCTGAAGGAAGTTCGGCTGAAACTGATTAAAGCCTGCGAACCACACCGTCGATTTGGTCAAGATGGCCACCTCGTCGTTGCGATAGCATCCCAGGCTCATCAGGACAAAGATCACAGTATTGATCATCAAAATCATCGGCATCAGCCGGAAATAACGCTTCCAGGCCGCGGACTTCAGCCGTCCTTTATCCCTTGTGTGAAAATAGGACAGGCAGAGCACGAAGCCGCTGAACACCAGAAATAAGCAGACCGCCGAATTCCCGCTGTAGAGCAGATTCAGAGGCGTTTTGCCGATAGTAATCTCGATGCCGGAATTGGTGTTCAATGCATCTCCGGTCAGGCTGTAGGCCGCGTAATAAAAGGCAAAGACAAAATGGCAGAAAAATACCATCAGCGCGCCGATTCCTTTCAGTCCGTCGATATAGTCCAGTTTTTTCAAGCTGCTTCCTCCATTCTGTCTCCGCCAATGCCCTGCGGTAATTTTAGTTTACATAACTTTGCTTCTATCATTTGATAATTTTTATTCTGTCGCTTTTAATTTCTCACAGAGTAAGGCTGTATAGCTCTCGCGTCCCTCCGCCGACAGGTGAATCAAATCCTGATAACCTCCAGCTTCCGAAATATCAAAATCCAGCTCCTCCCCGCAGAGAATCGCAAAGCTGCCGTCTCCGGTCCACCCACTTTGCAGCTCCTGCACGATAGAAAGAGCCTCCGCGTATAACTTCTGATAATCCTCATCCGCATACATCCGCTCATACTTGGGCGTCTCCAGAAACCAGAGGTTCAGGCCATAGTCTTCTGCCAGCTCCACGATTTTTCCATAGCCCTCGGCCTGGGTGCGGTTCACGCCGTCCCGGCTTCCCAGGGTTCCCAGGGCATAGAGCTCTTCTCTTGTCCTGCCCTGCTGGCGAATCAGACTGCCGCCGTCCCGGAACTGGGACGACACAATCTTATTGTTCAGAGGATAGGTCAGAAGCTGCTCGTTGTTGGCCGTCACAAAGAACTCATAGAAGTCCCCGAAGCTCACGTCGGTGCTGTTTCTCATCAGCCGCCAGGCCTTTGCCTTGAACTTCAGATCTGTGTCCAGCAAAATCTTGGTGTCGCTGATCCAGGGATCAGCTGCCGCTGTGTAGGGATACAGATCAATGTACAGATTTTTTACCTGCAGCCCCTGCTCCAGCATATACTGCAGCTCCAGGGCCATCAGCGCCGGCTGGTTGCCATTATAAGACAGGATGTAGCTGCTGCCGGGAAGCTCCGCCTCCAGCACGTCGATATCCAGGCCCTGCCGGAACATGGACGAACCGATGAAGAGGTTATCCACACGTTCTTTCCGGATGGCTGCCTGCATGCCGTAGGTAGATGCCGGAAGACAGCGGGCGTATTCATTTTTAATTAAAATCAGGATCAGCGCTATTATGAAGGCAACTGCCACGGTCTTTAATACTCGTTTCATAAATAAATATTCTCACTTATCCTATAAAATTTATCCACTTTTCAATTATAAAAAGGTGGACAGATACTTTCCTATCTATTTTTCAATTCTCTATTAGAAATTCGCGTACAAAAACCCCGACGCCCCGAACACTCCGAACAGCACCACGCTCACCAGCATCACGGCCAGCCACGCACTACTCAGCACCATGCCCTCGCGCTTCTCCTTCTTCCCATACACCTGCCCTCTCTCATAGAGGAATAACAGGAACAGAAAGCCACAGGCAGTCAGGAAATAGGCGGCGCAGGTATTATCCCCGGTGAAGGGCAGAATGGAATTCTGGATGTCCACATAGGACAGGGAAAAGCAGGTAACCGCATGCGTGAGGAACCCCAGTGCCTTTCCGAAGCTCTCAGCCCGGAAGAAGACCCAGGCTAAGGTTACGCCGCAGAAGGTAATCAGTGTCTCAAGCACCCTGCGCGCCAGAGGCACGCTCTCCTCTTTCTTTGTGCTTATGATATTCCACAGGCCATGCATCCCGCCCCAGATCACAAAGCTCCAGTTCGCTCCGTGCCAGAGACCGCTGACCAGAAAGGTCGCCAGCACATTTAGCCGGTGGCGCACAGGGCTTACCCGGTTGCCGCCCAACGGAATGTAGATATAATCCTTAAGCCAGCCGGACAGGGAAATATGCCACCGGCTCCAGAACTCCTTGATGCCCCGGGAAAAATAGGGACAGTCAAAGTTTTGACCGCTGTCAATTCCCAGCACATTTGCCATACCGATGGCGATATCTGAGTACCCCGAAAAATCGCAGTACAGCTGGAATGAATAAAAGAACGCCGCCATCACACAGGCCAGTCCCGGATAACTCTCCGGCGCGCCAAAGACCGCGTCCACGTACCCCGCCAGCCGGTTCGCAATTACGATTTTCTTAAACAGTCCCAGCACTATTCGCTGAAGTCCCACGGAAAACAGCTCCGCATGGTATGTGGGTCCCTCATGAAGCTGTTCGATAAAATGCTCCGACCGCTCAATCGGTCCCGACAGAATCTGCGGAAAAAACAGGATGTACGTCAGATAAGCGCCGCAGCCCTCCAGGCCGCGCTCCGCACCCCGTTTCCCCAGATAAATATCCGCCAAAAAGCTTATCATTTTAAAGGTATAATAGGAGATCCCCATTGGCACCGCCAGACTTAGAACCGGCGCGCTTCCGCCCAGTCCCGCCAGTGCCAGCAGTGCCGCCACCGAACCCACAAAAAAATTGAAATATTTATACACAAAAAGAACGCCCAGTATCGGCAGAATTCCCGCCCACAGCCAGACCTTCTTTTTTTCTTTCGTCTCCGCCTGTTCGATTTTTGCCCCGGCATAGAAGCTCCAGAGCGCGCTTCCGCCGGACAATACCAGCATCCACGGACCGGCACTCACATAGAAAAGCATGCTTGCCAGAAGCAGCAGCCACTGCCGGAACCGCCTTGGAACCAGGTAGTAGACTGCCGCCACGCCAACTAAAAATGCCAGGGTCAACATAATATTTGAAACCATTCTATTCTCCTATAGGGGAATGTTACTCGCCCTTCACAGCCGCGCGATAAAGATCCACGCCCACATTCGTAAGCATCGCCAGCAGCAGTACAGAAAATACCACCATCGGCAGCTTCGTCTCGCCGTTGATGGCGTACGCGTAAGCACTGTAGGACACAATCAGATGCAGCATCGGCAGATAAAACCGCTTCGGCCAGCGCATGAAGTAGATGAGCGCCGCCACATCCGCCGTATACCCGGCCCAGGCCGGCATATAGGGCGCAAAATAAGGCACTAGAATCGCTGCAAACAGGAAGATGCGAAGCACCATGTCCTTCGTTACCTTCACCTTTTTATCAGCAAACCAGTAAATTCCAGTTAAAATCATACCAGCGAGAATCAGCAGGGATACCTTATCGTAAAGCTCCACAAAGGCATTTTTCCCGATAATCTCGTAGAAATTCGGCCACCCCCGATTCAAGGACACCGGATAGGCCACGTCAAGCGTCATCCACCAGGAACAGACGCGGAACACCGCGATCAGAAGCCCCGCCAGGATGCTTCCGATTCCAAGCAGCGCATTTCCCCGACTGTAGAGATAGAGACCCAGGAAAAGCAGAATCACATAATAAATACAGTTAATATTCCACAGGGAGCCGTTCGCCACCGCCGTGGGATAAATCGCCAAAATTGCGTAGGTCAGGAAAGCCCGCAGCTGGCTTCCCGTATAACTGTGTACAATCGCGCCGCACAGAACCGCCAGCGCAAATTCCAGCACAACCGCACAGAGCTTCCATGTGTCGGTCGGCGTATATTCGATGACCGTGGAGCGGAGCGCCAGTCCTGTACCGGTAATACATACTGCCAGCAGCAGATCCAGAAAGGTAAAGGTCACGCCGCGCACATTCCATTTTCTGGAAATAAAGTTTCTCAGAAATTCATCCATCACGCGGCCTCCTTCTTCATAGTCTCTTGTTCCATAGGGATCTGGTTCTCCGGATTCCGCATATAATGCCAGATATCCAGGCCCACCAGGACGAGCAGCCCAAGCTCTGCAAAGGCCCACACGCCGTAGTAAATGGTAGGCTCGTCGGAACCCAGATGGCTTAAGTAAGCCATATAGGAATTGAAGGACACCAGAATCTGCACCAATGGGAAATAGAATTTCTTCGTATTCATCATGGCATAGATAATCGCCAGAATATCCGCCACACAGCCGTACCGCTCATGCATGTGCGGCAGGAACCAGGGCGTCAGAATCGCGAAAAACAGCGCCATCTGCACGATGAATTCATTGGTAATCCGGTAGCGCTTCTGAGCCATGGCGTACAGGATGATCATCAGGATACCAAGAATCAGCCACATGCCCGCCGAAGCGTATTCAAGCAAAAAGAACTGATTTCCGATGATCTGATAGATATTCGGCCATTTGATGGACAGGGACCAGACATCCTGAGCTCCCTGGGCCATGTAGATATTGATCAGATCCATCAGTGGCCGTCCCGCAATCCAGGCCGGCACGATACTTAAGAAATACAGCGCCGGGATCCACAGAAAATGCTTCAGATCCACCTTTTTATTCACCCACAGAATCACCAGGAACGGGAAAATAAACAGGGACTGGAGTTTAAACACAAAGGCCATCCCGTAGAAAAACATGGCTTTGCAGGGGCGGTCCTCAAACAGGTAATAAAAGCACAGCAGCAAAAAGGTCATAAAAATAATGTCGCACTGGGCCCACAGGGCGCTGTTGGCCCAGATGGTGGGCACAATGAGAAACAGGCCGTAGGACAGGATGCCTTTGCGCTTGCTTCCGGTAACCTTCCAAATCATTTTTCCCAGAATGCCCGCCGCCACAAAGTCCAACACACAGTGCAGGCCCTTATAGGCCGTCATCGGGTTGATGGACAGCCTGCTGATGGCCCAGAGAATATAAACGAAGGTCGGTGTATAATCATAGCGATCCGTAGCCAGATAGGGAAATCCCATCTCCTTCAAATCAGAAATCCACGGATCCCAGTACATCAGCCAGTCGTCTGTAATCACCACACGCAGGATGACACGGATACCCAGGCCAATCAGCGTTAGAGCCGCCAGATAGCACAGATCCATCCGGTTCAGCCCACGCTTTTTCAAAAAGCTGTTCATAAAACTCTCCTAATTATTTATCCAGTACAGTCTCAATAATATACTTGGGGCGCGCCTTGGTTTCCAGGTAAATTTTTCCAATATATTCACCCACAATACCGATAGCCAGAAGCTGCAGGCCGCCGATGGCCCAGATAGACACAATGGTGCTGGTCCAGCCGTGTACGGTTCTGCCCATGAAATGCACCACCAGGAAATAAATCAGCATAATCAGGCTGATGGCAAAAATCAGGAAACCACAGGTGGTAATCATACGGATCGGCTTGATGCTGAAGGAAGTGATCCCATCGGTGGCAAAAGCAAGCATCTTCTTCAGCGGATACTTGGACTCGCCCGCGAAACGTTCATGACGCTCGTAGGTGACGATGTCCGACTTGTACCCAATGAGCGGCACGATACCGCGCAGGAACAGATTTACCTCGCGAAACTCAGACAATCCTTCCAGGGCGCGCTTGCTCATAAGACGGTAATCTGCATGGTTAAATACGATTTCCACGCCCATAGCCTGCATGATCTTATAAAAGCCCTCGGCAGTAAATTTCTTAAAGAAGGTGTCCGTATCCCGGGCGCTTCTGACGCCGTATACCACGTCATTTCCCTCATAATACTTCTCCACCATCTTGTCAATGACGTCCACATCGTCCTGCAGATCGGCGTCCAGGGAAATGGCCATATCCGCCTTTTCCTTCGCCGTCATCAGGCCGGCCAGAAGCGCGTTCTGATGACCCTTATTCCTGGACAGCTTCACACCGGAATATATGGGGTTAGACTCATGTAACTCCCGGATAATTTCCCAGGTCTTATCCCTGGAGCCATCGTTTACGAACATGATTTTGCTCTCCCGGGAAATCATGCCCCGATCGAACATGGAATTCATTTTCACCAGAAGCTGCTTCGCGGTCTCATGCAGTACAGCCTCCTCGTTATAGCAGGGAATTACCAGATATAAAATATCATTTCCTGTCATCGGATCTCTCTCCTTCTCTTATGTGCAAATGTTATTTCGCCAGCAGTTCCTTCATGTATACTTCGATAGCGTCCTGCCAGGAAGCGAAGGAGAAATCGGTGGTCAGCTTCAGCATATAGTTCTCCAGAATGGAGTATGCGGGCCGATCTGCGGAGTTCGGGAAGCGGCGCTTGTACTCCTCTGAGGTAATCGGCTCGATCTCCGTCCTGCTGCCTGCCAGGCGAAGTACGGTAGCCGCAAACTCGGCCCAGTTGGTGTCGCCCTCGCAGGTACCGTGGAACAGACCGTAATTGTCGGTCGGAAGCAGGTATTTGATAGCCTTGGCCAGCTCTACCGCGCTGGTGGGGGTTCCCACCTGATCCATGACTACGCCGATCTTATCGTTATTTTCCGCCAGCTTCAGCATGGTCTTTGCGAAGTTGTGACCGTCACCGTACAGCCATGCGGTACGGATGATAAAGTACTGATTTGCGAAATCTTTTACGAAATTCTCGCCTGCCAGCTTGGTTGCGCCGTACATGCTCTTGGGGCTTACTGAGTCAAACTCCGTCAGTGGATGGGCGGATACATCCCCCGGAAATACATAGTCGGTAGAGATATGCATGAGCTTTGCTCCGGTATCTGCTGCCGCGATAGCCAGGTTGCGGGCTCCGATGGCGTTGATCTTATACGCCAGATCCTGCTCCACCTCGCACTTGTCCACATTGGTGTAAGCCGCGCAGTTGATGATAGCGTAGGGCTTTACCTCTCTGGCAAGCTCCAGTACCTTATCCACCTTGGTGATATCCAGCTCTGCCACATCGGTATTTACCAGTTCATACTCGGTACTGCCTGCATACTGCTGATTCACTGCCCGTCCCAGCTGTCCGTTGCATCCTGTCACAATAATCTTTTTCATGTTTTTTCTCCTATTCTGCTGATTCAGCGTCTTCTGTATTGTCTGCGTTTTCTGTATCCTCAGTCTGAGCGTCGCTATCCTCCCCAGACGATTCTTCCTCTTCTACATGCTTTATCATGTAATCCTTATGATAATAATCGCACATGGCCAGATTCCGGCTGTCGTCCGGATCCGGCGTCAGTGTGCCGAAGTAAAGCAGCTCCGGACGGTAGGTAACCTCTTCTACTACAACCTCTTTGACATCCGGATCGTGATAAAGCTTCTCACGCATGCGGATTTCCTTGTCGTATACCTGTGCCTCTCCATATACCATGGATTTCAACGCCGTCGCAAAGGTAATTTCTTCCAGATCGTTTACAATGTTAAGCTTCCACATTCCCACGACCACACAGCATACGCCTGCCACGCCCAGCAGTACCGGAGTGGCTTTCCGCAGCAGCTCCTGTACCTCCTGCGCGCATTTCTCATACTGCCGTCTGAGCCATCCGGCATAGTAAATGGCGTTGGACGCGTAGAACAGAATCACACCGTAGAAGCAGATATTATAGTAACGGCCGCCGGAGATAAAACGCACGGCGAAGATGGCCGGAACCCACATAACCACCACCAGGCTGTAGCTTACCAGAGTAAACATCAGCGGGCACCGGAAGGAAAACTTCGTATTCTTCAGCTGCCACAGCATCACCAGGAACAGAGCGAAAATCACCAGCACAATCACCACATTGGTGGCCTCGTTAAACATATAGTCCAGAGACTTGGTATAGGACTTGTAAATAGCCTCCATCGGGGTACGGGGCTGGAAATTGGACTGGCGGCGATAGTTGCCCGGAGCCAATACATTCAGGAAAAAGGCCGGAAGGTATACGATAAACAGGGAACCCAGCTGAATCCGAAGCTTCTTCGGATACCGCTTTTTTCCCACGATCGCGTCCAGGAACAGCAGGAACATCAATACCGCTGTCAGCAGCGCGTTGGGATACATGCCGCCGCCCAGCAGGATCAGGATCAGAATCATTCCCACCATACGTTTTGCGGAAATCTGCTTTTTATGCATACCGTCGGCAATCAGCCCCATCAGAATCAGCAGCATGGAGAAAAATCCTGTATATCCCACGCTTCCAATCCACCAGTAAAAGGCTTCCAGTCCCACCGGGACATACTGGATGCAGAGCGTCAGTACCACCACAGACACGCTGACAGCCACAGCTCTCGACATACCTAAGATTCGGTGCAGCATGACATCGATAAAATAAGTAAAACCAATCACCATGACGCCCACCAGAATAAAGGTCTGGATAAAGGTCAGGCGTTCAGAGATAATCGAGGGCCGCAGGGCTCCAATCACCGCAAAGCTGTAGGTTCCCTGCCACTCATGCCACAGGTTCTCCGCTCTCTGCACCGCCGCCCGCAGCACTGCCGGAATCACAGCCAGTCCGGAATTCTCCTCCAGGGCATGGCGGGTCAGAATACCATAGTTAAAATCGTCCATAACCGGATGGTTGAAGAAGCTCAATGCCAGAATCGGAAGCAGGCTCAGTACAAAGCAGCATACCAGAAACTTCGCCATATTCTTTTCGTCTTTCATCCAGTTTACATACTTTTCCCAGAGATTTCTGGTAATCTCGTATATCGTTTCCACGTTTCTAATTCTCCTTTTCTTTCAGTTCGTCCGCCCGCTCCTTTTCCTCCAGAGCCAGCTCCTGGGTCAGGTCCTTTACCTTATTTTCCAGGGTAGACAGCTCAATGGTCATCATAAACAGCTTCAGCAGCAGGATGAAGATGAACACCATAAACACGAAGTTTACCGGCAGCTGCATACCCAGAAGTCTCGTAAACAGGGTCACAAGCCACGGGAACAGGCTGATGATAACCAGCACGCCCGCAAAGACAATCCAAAAGATCGCATATTCGATCTGCAGCTTGGACTGACGGATTTTCTTCAAAATATAATAGGTGCTGAGGAGTGATACCACAATCAGCACAATGCGAAATACCGGTGTCATGAAACCTTCACCTCCCTGCGCTTCCGGAAGTTCTGAATCAGCAGAATCGACAGAAGCATCCGTAACATATACATCATAGATTTGGTCAGGTTCAGATAGCTCTCGCCTGCGATCCGCTCATCCATCTCCACCTGAACCTCGGCGATGGTGGCGCCCTGCTTCAGAAGATAGGATACCGTATCCGGCTCCGGGCCGTAGTTCATATTCAGGGCGAATTCCGCTATCATTTTCTTATTGAACATCCGCATGCCCGAAGTGGGATCCTTGACCCTGCGGCCGGTGGTCAGCTTCATGGCCATGGAAATCAGGTTGCTGCCCAGCATCCGTAAGGAATGGGGCTTCTTCTCGGTCACAAACCGGGAACCGATGACGATATCGTAGCCCTCCTGAATCTTGTCCAGCATGGGGCCGATAAATTCCGGACGGTGCTGTCCGTCCGCGTCAAACTGGATGGCGTAATCGTAGCCATTCCGATAGGCGTATTTGAGACCCGTCTGGAAGGCTCCGGCCAGCCCTAAGTTCACCGGCAGATCCACCAGCTCATAGCCGTTCTTCCGGCAGATTTTTGCCGTGCTGTCGGAGGATCCGTCGTTGATGACGATATAGTCATACATTGGGTAATTATTTTTCAGGTTTTCCACCACGCGCACAATGTTTTCTTCTTCATTGTAGGCGGGGATGATGACCAGACATTTCATCTGTGTGTCTCCTTATGTTTTATAGATCGTCCAGGCATGCAGCTCGATGCGCCCCAGGGCGCTTTCGCATGCCTTAGTGTTACGCCATATTTTAACGCTTCTTAGCGAATTGTGCAAGCACTCTTAGCGTTCTGCACAAATCCGTGAACCACGCGAACCGCACGCCATTCTCGCGAAGCGCCCGATGCCCCTCTTTCATTCCGGCCAGATACGCTCCCAGACTGTTCGTACTGGTGCCGCCGTGGGACATGTAAATCAACACCTCCGGCAAGTAAGATAACTTCACTTTCTTATTCTTCAAAATCCGGATCATAAACTCATAATCCGCGGAAATCCGGTAATCGGTCTTATAAAGGCCGTATTTGTCATACACACTTTTCTTCAGATACAGGGTCGGATGACCGGGCATCCAGCCGCAGCGGATATTACCCTGGCCCTGGTGCCAGTAGCGCACCACCTTGTCGCCCTCCATATAATAGAGGTCGCCGTGTACGCCGTCCGTGCCCTCCTTTTCCATGATGGCCACCATCTTACTGATGACGTCCGGGCCTGCATATTGGTCGAAGCAGCAGCCTAAGATGTCGCCGGTGGACAGCCGGATTCCCTTGTTGATGGCGTCATAGATTCCCTTGTCCTTCTCGGAAATCCATTTCAGCCGATCGCCGAAATATGCCTCTGCCTCCGCAATGACCTCCCTGGTGCCATCGGTGGAACCACCGTCCACGATGACATACTCGATATTGTCATAATCCTGCTTCTTCACCTGGGCAATGATTTTTTTCAGATTCTCTTTATCATTATAGGTCGTCGTAATGATCGAAACCTTTGGATTTTCCATAATTTTACTCCTCGTGTAATAGCTTCGCGTACAGCTTCAGATAATCCTGAAACCGCTCGTTCTTATCATAATGAGACGCTTTTGTAAGACAGGCCGTCCGCTTATCCGGCTCGGCGCGCATGGCCTTGATGGCCGTCTCCAATGCCTCGATATCCCCTTTCGGCACCACTTTGCCGCAGGTCTCATCTACGGATTCCACACTGCCTCCGGTGGCAAAGGTAATAACCGGGGTTCCGCAGGCCAGGGCCTCCAGATTCGTCGTGGGGAAGGTATCCTCCAGGGTGGTATTCACATAGGCGTCTGCCATGGAATAGTACTCCGCCAGTTCTTCCATGCTGTTGGTACGCATAACTCCGTGAATCTTCGAGTGCAGCTTTTTCATCTTCCGCTTCGATAAACCGATTAAAATAATCTGATAGTCATCGGGCAGCCGATCCGCCAGCTGTTCAAAATAAGCATAACCCTTCCGTTCCTCCCACATACTTGCCACGCCCAGAAGAATGTATTTTCCCTCGAAGCCCAGTTTCCTGCGGAGTCCCTGATCCACCGGATGAAATTTATCCAGGGCGATCCCGTTGGGAATCACCTGCACCGGATACTCTCCCAGATAGGACTCTCTTGCGTAGCCTGCCAGCCACCGGGAGGGGGTCACCACCGTCAGGGAAGGCACGCCGGTAAAGGCTGCCTTTTTTCTCTGGTAATTGGAGGCTGTATTGTCCTTAAATAACGCATAGGGATAGACGCTACGGTACTGGGGGCAGCTTCCGCAGCCTGTCTTCCATTTCATACAGCCGATATAATCAAAATGGGCGCAATGTCCCGTAAAGCTCCAGCAGTCATGGAGCGTCCAGACTACCGGCTTCCCGGCCTGCTTCAGATACCAAAACAGCTGCTCCACGTCCAGGTAAAAGCCGTGGATATTGTGGAGATGAATGATATCCGGATCATATTCCTTGATCTTTTCTATCAGTCTGCCCGTCTGCTTTTTGGAAGCAAAGCCGTGCTCCCCCCGGAAAAAGGTATGAAGCACATGAAAGCCCATGTCCAGGTCCGTTCCGAATTTATACGTGGGGATTCCCTCCGGCCCGGTCCGGCGGCCAAAGGCCACCATTCCCTCGTCTCCCTGTTCCTCCAGGGCATGTACGATATCCACCGTGATACGGCCCACGCTTCCGCTTCCGCAGATGGTATTAATCTGTAATACTTTCAAAATGATACTCCTTATACTAACTCACAGTCCCATACGTCCACGCCGCTGTCCTGGAACACGCTGCGGATCCGCTCCCGGAGCTGCTCCTTCGTGCAGCCCTTTTTCAGAATGGCCTGCAGGAAGCCGCCTCCGCCGGCGCCGCAGATCATCCGGGCTTCTAATAGATCCTCGCAGCTTAGGAAAATCTGATCGATACAGGTATTGGTGCTGCCGCCGTCCAGACGTCTGGACAGTTCCCAGTGCCGTTCCAGAAGCTCTGCGAACCCGTCGACATTACCCTTTTCCAGCTCAAACTTCATCAGGACCGCCACCTGCTGAATCTCATAAAGCACCTGCAGGGAATTGGGATTGGAGCCGATATAGCCGCCGACCACCTCCCGGAGCAGATTCCGGGCAAGTCTGCGCTGCCCCGTATAAATCAGTACAAACCGGTCCTTCAGCTCCTGAAGCGCCTCCTCCGGAATCTGAAGATGCTGGACTTCGATATTCTGCATCAGCCCAGGCCTGGTCGTCACCAGCTTGATACCGTCGGTGAGGCCGCCCACCTGATCCTGCCAGCCGCCGCCGGTGCTCATGAGCTGCTCCATGCAGAGCACATGAGTATATAATTCATTTTCAGTCACTTTTTTCCCGATGTATTCGAAAATAGCTTTCACACAGGCGCCCGCCAGGATACTGCTGGTGCCAAGACCGGAACCTCTGGGAATTCCCATAACCGCTGTGGACAGGTACAGACCGCCGCCAAGCTTACCAAGAAGCTCCTTAAGCGTTGTCTCCCGGTTCAGGGGCACGATGCCGCAGGCCAGAAGCGCAGCCTTGTGAAGGGCATAGGTATCAAAGGGATCCCGGCAGCTCTGCAATGCCTTCACATCCGTAAATTCATCGTAAGCACCTGAATCGGTACTTGCCAGCGCAATACAGGGCTTGTCTATCTTTTTCACGGTCACAATCACCGGCAGAATACCGTTCAGCTTCGCCGCCGCATTGAGCACTGTGCCGCCATGCTCGTTGCAGTAAGGCGGCGTATCGGACCAGCCGCCGCCGAAATTCACACGGATGGGCAGCTTCACCTTCACTTCATCCTTTGTGATGTGGTATGGCTCCTCCGCCGGGGTCTTGCCGATGCTGGCCTCATATAAGCTGTCGCAGAGGTAGCGGAAACACTGATTTTCCAAATCCTCGCTGACCTGACCGGTCGTCATTTTCGATAAATAATAGTAAATACGCATGCGGATACTGAAGTCCGACTGCTCCGCAATGTCACGCAGCTTCTCCACCTGGGAAGCCGTCACACCCCGCTCGCCAAAAACCGTCCTGGTTTCTTCGATGCTTTTGCGCTCCTCCAGCATCAGTAAAAATCTGGCAATTCTCACTCTTGTACCAAGCTTCGCCTGCCATGCGGTAATTTCCTTTACGTCAGCCTGCTCAAAGCTCTCCTGCAGGCTCAGACGTTTCTGGCTGCAATACCAGATAAGCGTCGCCGCGTCCGCCGTGCCATCCGCAATAGCCAGAATTCTCATGGCTGCTGCCACAGCTTCCTCGATAGTTTCACACACCGGATAAAGCTTCGCGGTCCAGAGGTAATGAGTACCTTCCGCATTTTCCCAGAGGTCTTCCGGCTGCATGCCTGCATTTACCAGAAACTCCGGCAAGGTACCGTTCAGGAAGGCTCCGCCATCCTCCAGCGTCACCTTCGGGTTATCCTGCACGCCATAGACGCGCACCACAAAGCAGCCGTCCTTCTGCTTTAATCCATGCAGTGCCGTATTTTCCGGGATCTTCTCCCCCCGCAGGGTCACCGCAGAAATCACGCAGGCTTCTCCCACCTGGCTGCCGTCGTAGATATAACTGTCTTCTATATAGGAAGATTCCGCAATCTTCGTATTTCTCTCGATATAGCTGTTGCTGCAGGCGTTGGCGTCCTCCGACTCCTCCACACCCAGAACCTGTCGCTTCCAGTCCAGGAACTCATAGTTGTCGATGTCCTCCGTCACCAGCTTCAGCAGCTCATGGGTCGTTCCAAAATGGATAAACTGAGCCGGAGACAGGCACAAAAGCTTCAGAGAATAGGGATGCAGGACCTCCCAAATCTCTTTCCTGCAGGCTAAAAGCTCCGGGCAGAATTCACCCTCCGGCTTCTCTTTTAAAAATTGCTCAAAAGTGGATCGGGACGCCAGCGGGTACAGGAAATCCCCATAAAAGCTGATGCGCGCCCGCTCGTTGACAAAGCGGTCATATTTCTCCGGAACGATTTTTCCGTTTTCGCCAATCAGGGAGAACAGGCTTTCCAGAAGATCGCAGTCCAGCATAATGGCTCCGGTATCCAGATCCACCGCATTTTGACTGTTCACCGCGCCAAGCTCCCGCAGATGCTCCACGCTCTGCTTGTGCAGGAAGTTAGCCACGTAACCGCTCTCGTCACCCAGGAATACGCCGTGATCCTTTCCCGTATCCACGTCCTCCTTGATGGAAATGGCCGCTGCTCCGTGGAATGTAAAATCAATCTGCAGCGGGTTAAATAAAAGCAGCACATCACCGGAGAGCACCAGCATGCCCTCTCTGAACCGGGACGGCATACCCGCCATTCCGATCATAAATTCGTCAAACAGGGTGGAACGCCGTCCGTCCGGCAGTTCCCTGGGTACCGGTGAAAATAATTTTCCACAGGCCGAATACTGGGGCACCCGCTTGGAATCACCGCCGGAATGAATCACCAGGATTCGTTTTCCCCTGAAAAAGTCCGCGCCCTCGCCCTGCTCGCTTAAATATTTCATCACATGAAAGGTGGCTCCGCCGCTGCCTACCCGCTTGCCGTCCGGATCGGGCAGCACCCGGTAGATGGTCTCCTTCGGCAGTCTTCCCGCTTCCAGTCTGGCGTCAATCTGCGCCTGGTAAGCGTCAGCCTGCTCCTCATTGGAGGCGGTCAGAATCACATAGTCCCAGTGAATAAAATATTTCCTGGTCAGAGATTTTTCGTATTCCTCCCAGGCGTCCTGATAGCTCTGTCGTAAAAACAGATTCTTAATTTTCTGTGGTTTCATAATTTCTCCCTTGTGTGCATTCGGGCAGAATGCTATAATATCCGCGTTACCTATTACAATCGATATAAAAATGAAAGGCAACCGTAGCTGCTTCCGTCGCATGACCTGTCCGCAACTACGGCAGGGTATACTATGTTAATAATACAACCTTCCGGCGGTTTATGCAATAGGATGCGCGTGATAAATTCCGCAATGAAGCTTGCGAAGCACAGAAAGGAAAAGCTGGTCATCCTCTGGTATCTGAATCCGGAACTGAACGCCGCCTTTGAGGATCTGTTTCAGCCAATCCTTGAGCCGGATATCACACTCATCAACATCCATTCCCTGAAGGATCCCAGGAAGCTCTATTACCAGCTTTCCGCAGGCCAGCGCTTCGGCGACGACGATATCCGCAATAACAAGACGGATGACCGCCTGAACGACGACTTTTATCGGGCATTGAAAAAGCGGGTCTATATCTTCACCTGCGAGCGCTTTGATCCGACGAAGGACTATTCCCTCTTTGTGCCCACCGACACGCTTCAGAAGCGTGTGGACGCATTTACCAGAGACTTTGCGCCCCGCTGTGTAGGCGTCCATATCCGCCGCACCGACAATGCGGTTTCCATGGGAAAGAGCACCACGGAACAGTTTATTGCCGAGATGGAAAAGGAGCTGACAGCGCACCCGGAGACCCGGTTCTTCCTGGCCACCGACGACCAGAGCGAGGAAGAGCTGCTCCGCAGCCGGTTCCCTGGAAAAATCATCAGCAATCAATCCCGAACCATCGACCGCAATTCCGTGGCCGGCATGCACGACGCTCTTCTGGATCTCTATTGCCTGGCCGCCAGCGACAAGATTATCGGCAGCTACTGGAGCTCCTTTACGGACACAGCTGCGGATATGCATGGCATTGAAAAAATCATCGCAGGCGAGTAGCCCGCGACCTGTATCACCCGACATCTAAGGAGATTTTATGACTCGAAAATGGATTTATCCGGTGCTTCTGACCGGTCTTTTTGCACTGCTTATACGTCTGTCGCTCCCTGCAGGCTACGTTTACGGCTCCACCACCGACTGGCTGAGCCAGCACACTGCCCTGGCAGAGACCATCCGTACCGCCATGCTGGAACAGAAGACGCTTCTGCCCACATATCTTCCTCTGGGCGGCGACAGCAATGGCTTTCAGTTTTCTTATTACGGGTATCTCAGACCGGACATCCTGCTCGGGTGCCTGCTGCCCGCAGTTTCTATGTACAAAATCGTCATTGCCTATGCACTGGGCGGCTATCTTTTAAGCATCCTGCTCTTTTATCTGCTGCTCCGGCGGCATAACCTGTCCGGCTTTGACTCTTTTATGGGAAGCGTCCTCTTTCTGACTGCTTCCTGTTTTTTCCATACACACCGGCAGCTGATGTTCGTGAATTACATGCCGTTCCTGCTGCTGGCCCTGCTGGCGGTAAAAAAGAGCCCCCGGCGGATGCCGGCCCTGCTGCCGCTGTGGATGCTGCTCATCTGCCTCCACAGCTTCTACTATGCACCGGCCTGCTTCGTGGTCATCGGCTGGTACTGGGCCTGGCTGTCCGGTAAATATTTTTTCCGCCCCTGGTTCGTATCCTGTGCTCTGGGCGGCTTCATGGCCTTCGCCCTGCTTCTGCCCACCGGCCTGTCCATTCTGGAACACCGGCGCGCTTCGACCTCAGGCGACGCGGGACTGGCCACCTTTTTTGAAGATTTCCAATCCCTGCTTTACAGCTCCTACGGGCTGGGCGTGACCCTTATCGTCCTGTATCTGGTAATACTGGGCGTCGCCATCCGAAAATACCGGGCTATCAGCCTGACTTTTCTTCTGCTGTTCCTCTGGGGCGGTATTTCCTATTTATTAAACGCGACCCTTTATGCCCGGGCGAAGATTCTGATGCCCTTTCTGCCGCTTTTGCTGCTCCACTGTGCGCTGATTCTGTCGGATCTGAAAAATGGGCGGGAACGCTGGCAGCTCTGGCCGTTCCCATTGCTCTTTGCCGTCATTTTCCGCTACCTGCATAAGAGCTACTGGACGCTGGTGCTGACGGATTTCATCTTTCTGCTGGCTGTAGTGCTGCTGGCTATGGCGGTCAGCGAGGAGCGGGCGGAGGCTTCCGAGGGCGTCACGCCTATGCCGGGCTCCAGGCTTCGCTACCTGCTGTCACGCTTTGCGTTCCTCTGTCTTCTGATTATGCCCTGCCTCTTTTTCCTGCGCTCGGCTTCGAAAGAAGAATTTGTCACCCAGGCCGATATGGACGCCGCCCTCGACAAACCAGCGCTGGCCCTGTATACGGACTCCCTGTACCGCTACGATTCACTGGTTCACCCGTTAGTCAATGGCAACCGGGAGGCCTCATCGGTCCGCAGCAAAAGCTCCATGTACTCGTCGGTCTACAGCAACGAATATTCTCAGGTGTACTACGACTACCTGAAAACGCCGGTGCAGATCAACAACCGACTGGCCATCCTTACCGCCAACAACCCGTTTTTGCTGAACTTCATGGGCGTCCGCTATCTGGAGACCAGCCCGTCCCATGTGCCTGCGGGCTACCGGGTGCTCTGGGAAGACGACAAAACCGCAGTTTCGGAAAATACGTCTGTATTGCCGACAGCCTATCTGACCACCGACACCATGACCGATACCCTGTTCAACCGGATTAAAGGCTGGGAACAGGCCGAAGCCCTGACCCGTACCACTGTAATTCCGGAGTCCGAAGCTGACGCTTCCACCATTTTCGGAAAGGTTTCTACCGAAAATGCTGATGGCTGGCACACAGAAATCCGCTACTATCAACCTCTCTGGTCTTCAAAAGAGATTCCGGCCACAGTACAGCTCACCACCACGGGAGACATAAAGAACCGTTCCTACGATCTGAAGGTCAGCCGGGACAGCACCGTCACCCTGACCTTCAAGCAGCCCATCCAGGAGCAGCTCCTGCTTCTGAAATTCGATGTGGTCAACCACACCGGAAAGGCTGTCACCATCACCATCAACGGCGTGAAAAATAAGCTGTCTGCCCCCAGCGCTGCCTATCCCAACGGAAATGAAACCTTCCAGTATCAGTTCCTGGCTTCCGCCGAGAAGGAACTTACAAAATTAAAAATCAAGCTGCCCAAAGGACATTACACCCTGAGAAATATCCGGTTCGGTCTTCTGGACGCTTCGGTCTTTCAGGAAAAAAGCTGGAATTCTGTGGAATCACTGGATACAGAGAAAAACGAAATCCTCGCCTGCCGCGCTTCGACAGACGAGGATACCTGGTTCGTTACTTCCATTCCCATGCAGAAGGGAATGACGCTTTTCGTGGACGGTGAAAAGACTGATCTGGTCACCGTCAATACCGCCTTTGCGGGCGCAAGGCTGACTGCCGGAGAGCATGAGATCCGGCTGTGCTTCGATCCGCCCGGCATGAAGGCCGGGATTTGGATCAGTATGCTGGCTGGAATTGTGTGGCTTAGCCTTCTTATCTTCCAGCACTTTCATGCAAATAAAGAGCGGCACTAAGCGCTGCTCCGGAAGCTCCCTCTTCCTGCAAATCTGTCAGGATGAGCGGAGCTTTAAACATATCAGAAATAGCTTTTTGTAAAAACAGATTCTTTCTCAGCCCATTTCCGGAACCATTGATTACTCTGGCTTCCAGTCCTGTTCCCTCATGAATCACCTGATAAAGCTCATAATATTCCCGCGCGATTCCCTGAATCACCCCCAATGTAAGATTTTCCGGCAGAAAATTATTCTCACTGATCCCCTCTATATGACCGCGCAATTCCGGATAGGTCCGCGTCCCCTGGAACAGTGTTGTCACCCGGAAACCATCCGCATCCGCAGCTGCTTTCCCGGCAAGCTCTGCCATCATAGCATAGCAGGAGCATTCTTCTACTCCCAGAGCCTCCGCGCAGCTGCGAAAGAATTTTTCCAGACATGCATAAGCCCTTCCCGCGCAGAGGATAGCGCCTGTCAGAATCCAGGCTCCATGCAAAAACGGTCTGGCTTCTATTCCCTCTGTCTCAAAATGCTCATGCGAAAGTACGGAAAGTTGTCCACCCGTTCCAACATTCAGCTGCCATACCTGTTCCTGCATTCCTACGGAACCCAGAAAACTGGCCTGATTATCTCCAAGGGCCACAGTCACCGGAATTCCCTGATAGCTTCCCACTACTTCCATCTCATTCGCCGTATCCGGAAGGATAGCCGGATCCATTTCTGCCAGACGAATCTTATCCTCACAAAAGCAACGTTGCTTTGTATCATAAAAGCCTATACTGGCTGCATTGGAGGCATGTACCAGCGGCTTCTTCCGGCCCGTCAGCTTCATAGCGAAATAATCTGAAATGGTTCCCATAGAAACCGCACTCTCCGGTACCTGTTTCTTCCTGCTCTGGTAGAAATGAGTCACCAGTCCAAATCCGGTAGCCGCAGGAATCCCACAATTTTTCCGAATCCAGGAAGCCGCCGTCTCTCCGTCAAACTCCCGCTGATCGCCTCTTCCATCCTCCCATGTATACAAAGGACTCACAGCCCGTCCTTCCCGGTCTGTATACACGATACCATGCATCTGCCCGGTCAGGCCAATGGCCTCCGTCTCCGGATATGCCGCCAGAAGCTCATCCAGCACTGCCTTAGCCTTATCTGTCAGCTTTTCCGCATCCTGAATCCGTTCCCAGTCTGCGCCCTTTAAAAAGCTGCCGTTGGCAATGGTTCTGGATGTCAAAAGCTTCTGTCCGCCATGTCCGTCTGGCTCCAGCACCACTGCACTGACGGTCGTCGTTCCGATATCAATTCCTATTACCTTCATCAGCGAAATCTCCCTTCCGCCCTGTCCTTCTATTCTATTCTATAGTCTGTCGTCTGCTACAACCTCATCCAGAAAGCTCTTGTCCTTATGTTTCTCTGTGACATAACCCAACAATACCTCAACTAATACCATCATATTCAGGCTGGAACTGTTGCCATGGATAAACACCCGGGCGCGGTCTTCAATTCCTGTAGTCAGCGCATAATCTGCCAGCTGTGCCATCGGGCATTTGATCGCATCTGTCAGTGAAACGGTAATCATTTTCTTTTTCTTTGCCAGCTGCATTTCTTTATAGGTTTTCTTATCCTCCCCGGAGCGTGAGATGAAAATAGCCACATCTCCTTCACGGCCCAAAGATAGGTTCTCAAAATCTGTCTCTGAATAACCACCACCACTGCACCGCACGCCCATACGCGTTAAACGGTACATAATATCACAGGCAATGATTTTTGCGTACCCATTGCCGATTACAAATACTGTCTCGCTGGCATCAATGGCGGACGCGCATTTTTTTAACACCTCTTTATCAATATGACGCGAAATCGTCGTGATATTGTTGGCTATCACCATCATCTTTTCCTGCGCCGAATCCTGCTTCCCACCCGGGTTCTCCAAGGACCAGTTTTTTCCCATATCATGTGAAAGCTGCAGCTTCATCTGATAGAAGCCCTCATATCCGATACGCTTACAAAATCTTACTACTGTCGCGTCCGATACCCCGCTCAACTCCGCCGTTTCCGACACGTTGGCATCCAGAGCCTGTGCCGGATTATTCATGATAAAATCCGCCACCTTTGCTTCTGCTGCATACAGCTTTTCATAATTATTTTTTATATTTTCCCATACAGTCAGCATGCCTTCGGCATTCACGTTGCAGCTCATGGCTCCTGTCGGTTTTCTTCCCATGCTACTTCCCCTTGTCTTTACTAATATTTTCCATTATAGCATATTTTCTTGAAATCGACATATATTTTCTGCTATTCTGTCTGTTCTTACAAACACCCGAAAATACAGGAGGAATTTCACTCCCTCCTGTATTCTGCGTCTGCCCCTACCTAAGACAGTGATATCTCTTTTTCTTCTTATTTCAGATACTGATCTACATTGTCTTTCGTTACCAGAATGAACGGAACGTCTGTCTTGAACATCTCTACGCCGTCTGTCTTGCCGGTAATAATTGCACGAGCGATGGTATTTACTGCATAGTCGCACTGGCCTACACCATCCTGGAAAATAGTTGCATCCAATGTTCCCTCTTTAATCATGGACAGCGGACCCTGGTTTCCGTCAACACCGATACATATAATATCAGAACGGTTTACAGAGTTGCAGTATGCCTGCACTGCGGAAGACATATCATCGTTATCACATACGATAGCTTTCAGGTCGTCACCGTACTGGGTGATTGCATCAGTTGCAAAACCTACTGCCTTCTCTGCCAGCCATTCTGCTGCATAGTCACCGCCATTGGTCCAGCCTGCTTCCTCTGTCAGCGTCTTCTGAATACCTTCCGTTCTCTGCACCTGCGCAGAATTGCCCACAACGCCCATCATATGTACATAGGTTCCGCCATCCGGAATCTTATCCAGGATATACTGTCCCATCATCTCGCCTGCCTGTACATCGTCAGATCCTGCATAGCCGCTTGCCTTGGTCATGGTAGACTCTGTGGTAGAGTTAATTACAATGCAGGGGAATCCCTTCTCTGCACACCGTGTAACAACCGGATCAGAACCTGCTGCCTCACAGGGCTGCAGAAGGAAGAAATTAAAGCCGTTGTTGATCGCATCCTCCAGCTCACTCACCTGGATTGACGGATCTGTCGTTGCGTCAAACAGCTGCCAGTCTGTGATCAGTCCCTCTTCCTTCATCTTATCCAGCTGCTCTCCCACATAATTGTTCATGTTTACTGCAAACGCGTCTACTACATTCTTTGCCATATAGGCAACCTTCACATCACCGGACACACTCGTGGACGCTTCCGCTTCTGTGGTGGTGGTTTCTGCTGCCGGAGCATCTGTGGCTGTATCCTCTGCTTTGCTTCCGCAGCCTGCCAGCATTCCGACTGTCATAGCTACTGCCATAACCATTGCCAACACTTTCTTTTTCATTGTAAAACCCTCCTTAAAATTGTTATATTTTCTCTGCATGCCGCAGAAAATATCTCACTGTTCACATCTATACTTATCTTCTCTTATTCATTACTTTGTCCATCAATACTGCCAGTACAATCAGAACGCCCTTACATACAGTCTGCCAATAAGACTCGACACCCAGCAGATTCATGCCGTTATAGATAAGGCCGATGATAATGATACCCACAACTGTACCCGGAATGGTCGATACACCGCCTGCAAAAGAAGTTCCGCCGATTACACAGGCCGCAATAGCGTCTGTCTCATATCCGGTACCGATATTCGGCTGAGATGCATTGATCTTCGCTGTCATAATCAGAGCCGCCACACCGGTAAAAATACCGGAAATCACATAGGTCCATACCGTAATCCAATATACATTCACACCGGAAGCAATTGCCGCGTCGCGATTGCCTCCAATCGCATAGACATAACGGCCAAATTTGGTCCAATGCATTAATATGTAAGCAATAACCGCCAGTACCAGAAGAATCAGTGCCGGAATTGGCACAACCCCAAACACCTTGCCAAGTCCGATTTTAGTGAATGCGGATACCGCTACCGGGAAAGAGGCTCCACCGCTTAAGGCTGTCGCCAGTCCCCGAATAACCAGCTGCATGGCCAGAGTTGCTACAAATGGAAACAGATCAAACTGTGCAATCATCAATCCCGTAATCAGTCCCATCACCGCGCAGGTAATCAAAGCCGCTATGCAGGCCATGGGAATGCTCTGGGTCGATTTCAGTACCAGACCGGCCACCACAGACCCCCAGGCCAGAAGCGCTCCTACCGTCAGGTCGATACCGCCTGCCGTAATAACAATACACATACCAAGCGCAATACAGCCATTAATGGAAATGGTCGAAAGTACATTCAAAATATTGTTGTAAGATAAAAAGTTCTTCGTCACTACTGTCAGCAGAAGGATCATGCCAATCATGACAAATACAATTCCGTATCTTCTGAAAAACAGCTGTCTTTGATAGCTCTTATCACCGCTTATTTTACTTGCATTCAAAATCTTCTCCTCCTAATTCCTAATTTCCAAACTCTTTTGCCAGTACATGCTCCTGCGTCACCTGACCGCTTACAATATCCTCGCGGAACAGTTCGCCGTTGATCCTGCCCTCATGATATACCAACAACCGGTCGCTCATAGCCATAACCTCCGGAAGCTCTGAGGAAATCAAGATAACTGCCATGCCCTGTGCTGCAAAGGAACACATCAGGGAATGGATTTCTGATTTTGCTCCCACATCAACGCCTCGTGTAGGCTCGTCCAGGATCAGCACCTTCGGTTTGGTCATCAGCCATTTTGCAAGCACCACCTTCTGCTGATTGCCTCCGCTTAAGTTAATTGCGTCCTGATCAAGAGACGCCGCCTTTACCGTCAGCAGATTTGCGTATTCCTTATTTTCCTCTTTCTCTCTCTTCTTGTTTAAAAGCAATCCTTTCTGGTGAACCGGCAAATTCGGAAGAGAAATGTTTTCGCTGATGGAACGATACAGACACAAACCATACTGCCGTCTGTCCTCGTTTACCATGGCAATCCCATTCTCAATGGCCCGGCGCGGATTCTTATTGACAATCTCCTTACCGTCCAGATAAATGTGTCCGGATTCCAGTGGGTCCAATCCAAAGATAGCCCGCATGGTTTCACTTCGTCCTGCTCCGGCCAGACCGGTCAGACCAAGAATTTCTCCTCTTCTCACTTCGAAGCTGATATCATGAAAGCCCTTGCCTGTCAGACCCTCTACCCGAAACACTACATCCCCAATCTCACATTCCGTTTTTGGGAATACATTCTTTACTTCCCGTCCTACCATCATGGAAATCAAAGATTCCTCTGTCACCTGGCTGATGGGTTTGCAGTCTATAAAACGACCATCACGGAACACCGAAACTGTATCGCAGATATTGAATATTTCCTCCATACGATGTGAAATATAAACCACACTTACGCCCTTTTCCTTCAGCTGCCGGATGGTCCGAAACAGCCGCTCCGTCTCCTCATTATCCAGGGATGAGGTTGGCTCGTCCATAATAACCAGCTTTGCGTCACAGGACACAGCTTTCATAATCTCTATCATCTGCGCCTGGGCCAACGTCAGGTCCCCCACCAGATGTGTGGGACTGATATCAAAATCAAATTCCTTCAGAATCTTCTCCGCCCGCTTATTCGTGGCGTCCTTTTTCAGAAAGATGCTCTTTGTGTCTTCATTATGAAGGAAGATATTTTCTGCTACGGTCAGGTGAGGCTCCGGATTCAGCTCCTGGTGAATCATCGTGATACCCCGTTTAATTGCTTCCGCCGGTCCGTTTACCTTATAGGGTTTTCCTTCAAATGTGATGGTTCCGGAATCAAATTTGTGCAGCCCTATAATGGATTTCATTAAAGTAGATTTGCCTGCGCCATTTTCTCCTACCAGCGCATGTACCTCTCCCTTTTTTATGTGCAGTTCCACATCCTGAAGCGCTTTCGTACCGCCAAATGATTTTGACAATCCCTGGACTTCCAGAATGTAATCGCCGCCCCCTTTGTTTCCTTCCATATTGTTGCTCCTTCTCCTGCAAAATCTGTTTTCGTGTTGTTCATGAAAAAATTATATTTCTTCTTTCTTGATTTGTCAATGCTTTTGTGAAAATATTTTTCTTGACTTCTGTGCATATTGCCACTATAATCTAATTAAAAACAGAGCGCACTGTTATATTTTTCACATTAAACTTATTTTTTATCTATATTACGAAATATTTTTTCTTTGCTACAAGAAATTTATTTTCGTATATGACCACAGGAGGCTACAATGTCAAAAATCAAATATGGAAGCCAGACTTATCCCTGGCAGATGAACATCAAGAAATTTCACGGACAGGTGCCTCACATGGCAGATACGCTTATCAAAGCAGGCTTCACCGGAATGGAAGCCGAAATCTGCATGCTGGAGGACTACTACACAGACTGGCAGAAATTAAAGGATCTCCTGGACGAAAAGCAGATCACCTTTGCAGCCCTGGCTGTACACGAGGACTGGCTTCTTCCGGAGGAAACCGACGGCGAACGCGAACGTCTCGACGAAGCCATTGAATTTCTGACTCATTTTCCAACCGCTAAGCTCATGCTGGGACATGTGGCTGCCGATCCGGTCCGGGAACACAATCTCTATGAAAAGCAGGTAAATCAGCTGAAGTGTATTTCCGCCATCGCCCAGCGGGCTGCGGAGGCCGGCATCGTGACTGTCTTCCATCCGAACTCCGGCGAAAATTCTATCTTCCGCTATGAGAGCGATTATCATATTATGTTTGATACTCTTTATAGCAAGGGGATCGGCTACGCTCCGGACGCAGGACATATGCTCAACGGAGGAATCGATCCGCTGAAGGTTATCCGGGAACACCGCGATATCGTGCAGCATGTACATTTTAAAGATATGACGCCGGATCACGTATGGGCCACTATGGGCGAAGGAATCGGTGATTTCAAGTCCATCGTAGACTTTCTGGCAGATACCGGATATCAGGGCTGGATTATGACTGAGGACGAATCTCCGGATGCAGAGCAGGATTCTGACGGCGTTGTACTGGCAGACGGCGCATATATGAAGAGCATCGCCCGCTAATCGAAAATCATAAAATCATCAACATAAATGACACTTTCATCAATCAACAGGGGGTTTTTACATGAGCGTAAAAAAACATACCGTCGCAATTATGGGCCTGGGCGTCCGCGGCAAAACACATTTAAAAGGAATTATGGAGAATTCTGACCGTTATGAAGTGGTAGGTCTCTGTGATCTTCGTGAAGATGTTATGAAAGCCGTATCTGAACAGTGGAAGCTGGACGTACCGCTTTACACAGATGTGGAAAAAATGCTGGCTGAGACAAAACCGGAGGTTTTTGTATTCGTTACTTACCCGAATCTCCGTCTCTCTATGATAGAACTGGCCCTGAAATATGGCATTAAAGCTGTATCCTTCGAAAAGCCCATGGCTGAGGACATGAAGGAAGCAAAAAAAATGACAGACTTGTGCGTACAAAATGGTGTAAAGGCCATTGTATGCCATCAGCAGAAATATCTGACCCAGATGCAGGAACTGAAGAAAAAGGCCGATCGCGGCGATTTCGGACAAATTAAGAAGATCTTTGCGGAAACACAGCCCTGGATGGCTCAGCTGGGAACCCACTATGTGGACTACATCATCTGGGCAAACGGCGGCTGCCGCGCAAAATCTGTTGTTGGTCATGTACACGGACCAGCCACACTAAAGGATAATCATCCGTCACCGGATTTCCTGATGGGCGAAATTCTCTTCGAGAATGGCGTCCGCGGATATCTGGAGTGTGGTTATTTTTCCGAACGGCACAATCCGGAAATGTACGCAGATTCCGACAACCGTCTGACTATCTGGGGAACCAACGGTTATGGCTATGCCGAAACTGATGGTTTCTGGGGCGAATGCAGCAAGGCTACCAAGGGCGAATTCGTTACCGGAAAGGAACCAGGCTGGTACCATCATCAGGAAAAACAGATCCAGACTCCATACTACACCGAATACGCCAACTGGCTGGACGATGACTCCAAGCCTCATTCCTGCAACATCGAAACCGCCTTCCATGGATACGAAATTCTGGAGGCTATGTGCTTAAGCGCCCTGAATAACACCCGCATAGATCTTCCGCTCACTAATTTTGATTACGAGCCGGTTCTGGAACGTATGGAAAAGGAACTGCCGGAGTGCGGAACTCATTTAAGAGCACTTTATACAGGAGAGGAGCCAAGAGAAGAACGTGACTAAACAATGCAAAGCAAATGGACTTACAATCAGCTATGAAGAAAGCGGCGCAGGCGAGCCTCTTATTCTCCTGATGGGCCTTGGCGCACCGGGAAGCAAATGGGCTCCGCATATAGCTGCATATGAGAAACATTTTCATGTATATGCGCTGGATAACCGGGGTGCCGGTCAGTCTGATAAACCCGTTTCCTATTCCTATACCATCGAAGAAATGGCCAGGGACACCATCGGATTTATGGATGCGGTTGGTATCGAATCCGCTCATTTCAATGGCATTTCCATGGGAGGAGCTATCACCCAGTATCTGGCGGTGCATTACCCCGAACGTGTGCGCTCCATTATCCTGACCAATACCTTCCCCAGCTGCTGTGTCAGCTTCCGGCGCGCCATCGAAATTCTGCGCGAAGCCTGCGGCCAGCTGGATGGCATCACCTTTGGCCGTCTGGGACAATGGATGATCTTTGCGCAGCCATTCCAGGAAACGGACGAGACTTATATGTTGGACTCTGAGCTGGCCGATATGGCCGCCCCCTACCCGATGCCGGGCTATGCCTATAAAGCACAGTGCAACGCCATTCTGGGCTTTGACATTTTAAAGGAGCTTCCCAAGGTCAAAGCTCCGGCCCTGGTTGTCGGCGGTGACCGGGATCTCTTTGTTCCGGTTGAAGTCACCAAGGCTATGTGCGACGCCATCCCGGGTGCAAAGCTTTATCTGGCCCCGAACGGCGGCCATGTGCAGCACTGGGAGCAACTGGAGAAATACAATCAGGTAACCCTGGATTTTCTGCTTGCGCAGCTTCACTAATATCTTTTTACTATGCCTCGGTTTTCCTCCCTGTGAACGCCGATTGCATATAAAAATGGGAATGTCCGATCCTAATCACAAAAATCCCCGAACCGTTATGACAGAGACGGTTCGGGGATTTTGTGTTGTTCTTTTCTGCTACTGCGCTGCGTCCGAAAGCAGGATCCGGTCATTATCCAGTTCATGTCCCGCGCCTGCCTTGAAGCGGGTCAGCAGGTCTTCCACAGTCATATGTTTTCGCTCTTCGCCGCCCACATCCAGCACGATATTGCCATCGGCCATCATCAGGGTCCGGTTGCCCAGTTCCAGGGCCTGGCGCATGTTGTGGGTGATCATCATGCAGGTGATCTGTTCCTGCTCTACGATGTCTTTGGTCAGCTGTAGCACCTTCTCTGCCGTTGCCGGGTCCAGGGCTGCGGTATGCTCGTCAAGGAGCAGCAGCTTCGGCGTTACCAAGGTTGACATAAGTAGTGTCAGTGCCTGGCGCTGTCCGCCGGAGAGAAGACCCACAGGCTGCTTCATCCGGTCTTCCAGGCCCATATTTAACAGGGCCAGACGCTCCCGGAACAGTTCCTTATCTTTCTTCGAGATACGGGAAAAGGCCGAGGTTCCCTTGGCGCTACGCAGATACGCCAGCGCCAGATTTTCCTCGATGGTCATGCCCGGAGCCGTGCCCTTTAAGGGGTCCTGAAACAGCCGCCCGATGAAGCGGCTGCGCTTGTGCTCGGGCAGGAAGGTGATGTCCTCACCGTCCAGAATGACTGCGCCGTCATCCACGTAAAACCCGCCTGCGATGGCGTTGAACAGAGTGGATTTTCCGGCTCCGTTAGAACCGATGATAGTCACGAAATCGCCATGATTCAGATGTAGAGAGAGTCCGGACAGAGCCGTCTTCGCGTTGACCGTTCCCGGGTTAAAGGTTTTCGATATGTTCTGAATATCCAGCATTATGAACGGCCTCCTTTCGCTGCGTACGTCTTTTTCCGGGCACTCTTTTTCTGCTGAAATACCACCCAGTTCTTAATCGTCGGGAACGCGATAGCCAGCGCCACAATCACAGCCGTCACAAGCTTCAGTCCCTGTACCGGCATAATCTTTGTATACAGTACAATCGCGTAGATGAATCGATAGATAATGGAACCAATCACAGCCGCCAGGGCGCCTTTGACTACGCTTTTGCGACCCAGTATGGTCTCACCGATGATGAGACAGGCAAGACCGATGACCACGATTCCGGTTCCGCCGTTGATATCAGCGGTGTTCTGATACTGACCTACCATGGCTCCGGAAAGAGCCGTCAGTGCATTGGCCACGCAGAGGCCTACGGTGATCGTGAAGGTCGGATTGACGGAAGAAGCACGCACCATGTCGATGTTATCGCCGGTGGCACGGATGGAAAGGCCAAGCCGGGTGCCCAGGAACAGCACCAGCAATACGCCCGCCAGAATAACCACTGCTCCGGCCAGCAGTGCCTCATACCACTGTCCGCCGATACCGGTCTGCTGGAACAGGGTGAAAATGGTGGCTGTCTTCAGAAGGCTCACATTGGCACTCCATTTCATAACCATCAGGTTGATGGTGTAAAGTCCCATATTGGTGACGATACCGGCCAGGATGGACGGCACGCCAAGTCTCGTCTGCAAAAATGCGGTCACAAAGCCGGCACAGACGCCTGCTGCCATGGCCGTCGGAATAGCCAGAAACGGATGTCCGGCTGCCGCCATGGTGACGGACACCGCAGTGCCCAGCACGAAGCAGCCATCGGTGGTCATATCGGCGATGTCCAGTACACGGAAGCTTAAGAACAGGGCCATGGGCACCAACGCGTACAGAAAGCCCAACTCCAGGGCTGTTTGTAAAATATGTAACACAGGAATCCCTCCAAAATAAAGATGGGCAGGACAGCCGCGTTTCTAAAAATCGCCGCTGTCCTGCTTTTTGTCTCTTCTTATTTTAAAATTTGTGATTAGTCTTCGGTAGTCTGAACCTCTACGACAGTTCCCAGTTCATTGAATACGGAGTGGTCGATGCCAAGAGTATCAGCTGTCTCTGTATTAACAGTGATGATGCCGCCCTCTGTTACATAGTAGTCTTCCAGACCGTCCATACCCTCTGTCATAGCGGTGTATGCCAGGTCAGCTGTCTGGGAACCAAGATCCGTGTAGTTCACGCCACAGGTAGCGAAAGCGCCGTTTCTTACGAAGGAGTCAGCTCCGGTGTAATGCGGGATGCCTGCCTTTGCCAGGTCCTCATAGATTGCCAGCTCTGCTGCCATGATAACATTATCGGTCGGTGTGAAGATGGCGTCTACTTTGTCAGCTACCAGCGCGGATGCTGCTGCGATAACCTCGTCGTTGGTATTGGCTGTCTGCTCGGTGTAGGAAATGCCGTTCTTATCCAGGTATGCCTTCGCGTCTGCAATCGGCTTGGTGGAGTTTGCTTCGGACAGGGAGTACAGAAGGCCTACATTCTTAATATCCGGGTTCTGGGCCAGCATCATTTCCATGATTTTGTTGGTATCCAGAGCGTCGCTGGTTCCGGTCACATAGTCGATGCCGGTCAGCTCTGCTGCCTCCGGATCGGAAATTGCTGCGAAGACAACCGGTGTCTGGGTGTCCTGGGCGCATACGGTCATAACCTGTGCTGCCAGAGTCGCAATCGGGATAATAGCGTCTACGCCGTCCGCAATGGCCTGGTCGCCAATCTGCTTCAGGGTCGTCTGGTCGTTCTGTCCGGAATAAATCTCGTAATTGATGGTCACATTATTATCTTTTGCAATCTGATCCAGCTCTGCTGCCACTGCATTTGCAATTTCATCCAAAGAAGCATGGTCAAGCTGCTTTACGATGGCTACGTTGTACTCTGCAGTATCGCCGGATGCTGCATCCGCCTCCGTCTCTGCTGCGGTGCTGTCTGCCGTGGCATCTGCGGAAGTATCGGCCTTAGATCCGCATCCTGCCATGGAAACTGTCAGTGCTGCCGCACAACCAAAAGCTACCAGTTTTTTCAGATTCATCTTCTTCATAATTTTTTCTCCATTCTTTTTTAATTTAGATGGCAGATGTGACAGTCGGCTTTGCCGGAGGCGGCTGTCTGGAGGAAAGTATCATTCGTTCTACCCCGCCAGGTAAATCCTGAGAACACTCCGTGTTCCCAGGATCGCGGCTGTTCGCCGCATGTTTAGATGAAAATCCAAACCGGATGATGTGCAAGCACCTCCTCCGGCCCGGCTTTTCATCTGAACGCCTGGCTCATTAGGTATACGAAAAACGCCTCTGCCCCATATACATGGGACAAAAGCGTTATATACTTCTGCGATACCACCCAAATTGACATTTCCTGCGAAATGTCCACTCGCTACACGTACCATCATACGTGCCCCGATGGATAACGGGTGGGGTCCCGTCAGCTTCTACTTGACCGTTTACTCGTTCAAAGCCGCCCTCCGAAGTCCATTCACCGACTGCCTCACGCTCCGTTTCCACCCTCCGGAACTCTCTGTAGATCCACATCTGTCCGCTACTACTCTTCTTCACAGGTTTCTCTGTTTGATGTTGTTTGTATTATATGCACGTTTTTCTGGTTTGTCAATAGTTTTCTAAAAATTTGTTTTATTAGTTTAACTTATTAAAGTCTCTCCACTTGACATTCCCTCTTCCTCCGTCCTATATTCTACTGCCTCTTATACTCTCTCCCGAGATAATAATTCACCTTAAAAAACCCCAGCACCAGCCAGTAACACAGGTTATAATGCCCCGTCCGCATCAGCCACAGGTAAAGCTTGATCGACGCCGACAGCTTATCCATCGTATGCTTTTCCATGGCATCACGTACCATCACGTCCTCACAGATCCGCTTCACATTAGCGACCACATTCCGGCGCCCGGCCTTATAATTCCGATAAATCTCATTTTTCACCGCCAGCACAGCCAGTCCGAGAAAATCATTCCGAATCTGCGCCGTGAAATCATAGACGCCCTTAGCGTCGCTGATAGCCTGAAGCCGGCTGCTTAAAAGCTTCACCTTCTCAATATAAGAGCTGTCATACTGCCCCGTAATTGATTTGTTATTAATCCAGTAATGATAGGGATAAAAATTCTGCACCACGCATAGCTTCTTCGTATCCAGAAGCACCGGGAACGTAATCTGCAGATCCTCCCCCACCGCCACCTTGTCATCGCAGAACTGCACATTTGCCTGCAGAAGCGATCTCCGGAACAGCTTCGTCACCCGGGCAGGCTGCAATGTCCGTCCGAAAAAGTAGCCATCATTGATAAGCGTTGGAAATAAGGCCTCCAAGTCCGCCCGTCCATAGACTTCTTTTTTGAAATTCGAAATTTCATTTCTTTTCGGAATCTTCGGATCCTCAAAATCAAAGACCAGCCCGCAGACCGTCACATCCGCATCCTCCTGCTCGGCAAGTGTCAGCATCCGCTCATACATATCCGCGTCAATCCAGTCGTCGCTGTCCACGAAGCCCACGTACCGACCGGTCGCAAGCTCCAGTCCCGCTTTCCAGGCGGTCGTCAGGCCGCCGTTTGACTTATGATGCACCCGGATATTGGCGTGCTCCGCTGCATAAACGTCACACATGGACCCGGAGTTGTCCGTGGAACCATCGTCCACTAAAATAATCTCCAGTTCCTTCACTGTCTGATTTAAAATACTGTCCACACAGCGCTCCAGATACTGCTCCACATTGTAGACCGGTACAATCACGCTTAATCTCTTACTGCTTTCCATTTTCATCCTTCACCTGATTCAGTAGTTTCCGATACAATCCCGGCCAGGTCAGAAACAGCCGATAGCCAATCTCCGTCCGAAGCGGGAACTTCCCATACTTCTTCACACGCCGCAGACCTTCGCGAATCAATGTCCGTATTTCCTCCTGCTGCTTTTCACTGCCCGGAAGCTGATCCCGTAAGCCAAACCAGATATCGATACTTCCATCCGCCAGCGCCTGAAGTCCCGGCACCATCAGCTCTGTATAGCCTTTTTGTTCAAAGAAATCCAGCCGCTCCGCTACCGCCGTCACCCAGTCCATCCGTTTTGGATTGAACCCCCGGGTGATACTCACCGGCGTCACGAAATAGCCGTACAGGGAGCGATCCACATAAGCCGCTTTCTTCACCTTATCGTAGATACGGTAAGTGGTCGCCTCATCCTCATGGATTCTGCCCAGCGGATATCGGATATCCTCGAATAATTCTTTTCTGTAAAGCTTATTCCACGCTACCACAAAATAAGCTCCGTCCGGCACATAGAGATTCGCCAGCATCTCCCGGCCTGTATACACGCGCGTCTCCCCGGTTCCATGCTCCGGAATTGTCTCACCGCGCACATATTCCCAGCGGCAGACACTTAAGCTGCTGCCCGTATCCACACAGGCCTGATACAGTCGCTCCAGAAAATCTGCCGCCAGATAATCGTCCGAATCCACAAAAGCCAGCCACTGACCCTGCGCCATGTCAATGCCCGCATTACGTGCCCCGGACAGACCTGCATTTTCCTGGTGAATGACCTTCACCCGGCTGTCCTGTCTGGCATACTCGTCACACATGACCGGGCAATTATCCGGCGATCCGTCGTCCACCAGAATGATTTCCATATTCGTATAGGTCTGCTCCAGCACTGAATCCACGCACCGGCACAGATATTTTTCCACTTTATAAACAGGAATAATTACTGATATTAAATCATGCATCTTCTGCTTCCTTTTCTTCTTCCTCTGCCGCCCGTCTGGCCCGAACCAGCATGGCCCGCAGCTCGCACAGCTCATAGGTTAGCCGCTTCCAGCCCCGGCGCATGCAGAAATGAATCACCTGATAATCGAGAGCCCTAAGTGCCGCCACCTGCCCCGCTTCCCGCAGTTCCGCGTCCCGGCAATAGGCGTCTATGACTTCCAGCTTCTCCTTCTTCGTTTTCTCCTCATCGAAAGGAAGCCCCTCTACGTCGTCCAGCATATCCTGAATCAAACGGGCATTGATGACACCGCTCTCATCCGGATGCCCTGCCAGTTCCTGATAAAACTCGTTCGTCTCCCGCCAGATATGCTTTGCCAGCATCAGGCGATCCTCCCGCTTCTGCGACGAGAGACTCGCCCCGGTCTCATCCTGAATATAGTGGCAAAGCGGCGCTTTCACAATGGCGATTCCATCCGCCCGCCGCAGATAATCCAGATTAAACAGCAGGTCTTCCCCGAGACTTAAGGACTCGTCAAAACGTCCCGTCAGCTCCCGTTTATACAGCTTGTTCCAGGGCATATTCAGAAATCCTTCACCGTAGAGCGCCAGAAAATTTTCCTCGCCGCTTTGTCCCGGCACCTCCGGAATCCGGACGATGTCCCGGCCCTGATAGTGATGATGAAAGCCGCAGATGGCGATATCGTCATTTCCGATGCCACCCAGAAGCTTCTCCACCATATCCTGTTCCACATAATCGTCGCTGTCCGCGAACAGCAGATAATCACCCTTCGCAGCCTCAATACCCACATTCCGGGCCGAGGACACGCCGCCATTTTCCTTATGAATCACCCGAATCCGGCTGTCCTCTTCCGCCAGCTTGTCACAGAGCTCCCCGGAACCGTCCGGCGAACCGTCGTCCACCAGGATCATCTCTGTGTCCTCTACCGTCTGCGCCAGCAGGCTTTCTACACAGCGTTTCAGCGTATCCTTACTTTTATACACAGGTACAATGATACTTACCATTTCAGTCCCTCCTCATACTGGAGCCTAATGCTTTACCAGTTTACTGCGCACCTTTTCCAGCACCATCTGCCGCTCACCTTTCCGCAGCACCACAAAAAAGTTCACAAGCAGCGCCAGGATTCCGGCCACGATGCCTACGCCAAACAGCTTGAGCCAGCCGTCGATGTTGATAAATAACTCAAAGGGCAGTACCACCAGGCAAATCAGGCCGATGGACACCAGGCCCATCAGAATATCGCCGTAGAAAGTATACCATTTCACCTTCAGGCAGTGAGCCGCGTAAAGCGGCGTGAAAATCAGATTACGCAGGATTCCATAGACCATGCTGACGCCCACGATGGCATACATACCGAGATCCGTGGTCTCCAGCAACACAAAAACCGTTGCCACGGTCAGTACGCCGCTTCCCACAATGACCATGGAATTCACTTTTACCTTCTTGGTAATCAGAAATACATGGTACAGTACCTGAATGCTGGCGCTGACAAAGAGCGTACCCACATTCAGAAGAGCCAGAATATAGAGTTCTTTTGGGTCCTGTGTCTTGCCCACCCAGAGTCCGAAAAAGGTCTTACCGAATACCGTCAGGAACGCAATGGGGATACTGATAATAAATATCATAATGCGATCCGCGCTGGCGATAATCTCCAGCAGCTGTTCCTTATCTTCTTTTGCATAGGCAATCGTCATCTGCGGGTTAAAGACGCCCGCAATGGTTCCCATCAGATTCGAGATTACCTCCGGAATCTGGGTAGAGATAGAGATGGTCGTCATGGCCGCTGAGCTGACCATAATATTCGCGATAGAGGTATTCAATCCATCCAGCAGAAGCTGTCCCAGACGGGTCACCGAATTCCAGGCCCCCAGAGACACCAGTTCCCAGATCTTGCTCCAGCGGAAATCCCGAATCCGAATCTTCATATCCGGCAGCAGCCTTCTGGTAAAGGTCAGGTTCGCCACCGCCTGAATCACCGTGGAGCAGACTGACGCACAGCCCACGTAAAACAGATAGGGCTTAAAGCAAAGATAGCAGACCGACAGTACAGTCAGACGGGTCAGCTCTCCGAGAATCGTGGAAATGGAGCTGAGCTCCAGACGATCCTTACTGTAGGAAGCCACGCTGAACACGGAAGTAATGATGCTGATCAGGAAGTTCAAAAAGATAAAGAAGAACAGCATCTGGATATCCATCAGGCTGGCCGCTTCCGGGATCTGGAAAATTCTTCCTATATACATGACCACGAACAACGCCGGGAACATAAATACCACCGCCATCAGCACATTGGCGAAGAACACGGAAGAAAAATATTCCTCTGCTTCCTGCTGCTCGTTCCGGTGAATCCGGATAGTAATAAACCGGCTGGCCATGGTATTCAGGGCCGACACGATGATCTGGGCCGCCGACACGAATTTATTGGCGATATCCGTGAAACCATAGGCATTGGGAATCATCGACTCAATAATCGGCACCAGGATAAAGCCCAGAAGCATATTGACGCCAAAGGCCAGAAGCTGGGCCGTCATGTTGATCGCTACTCGTTTTTTATTCATAAAGTTCCGTTTCCTTTTTTACAATATCAATACTGCCTTGATGAGATACATCACCGTCAGCAGCTGTCCTACAAGACCCGCATACATCAGGCCCCGCTCCGCAGACCGGTTCCAGGTAAGCCGTCCATTCCGGAGCACCAGCAGAAACGCCGGCATAAACGGAATGAAATACCGTCCCTGCACACCCTCAATGGAGATATGATCCCGTGGCGTCCAGGTAAGCAGCATGCCCGCCAAAATCAGCCCTGCACAGACTGCACAGACGCAGACAATCCACCATTTCTGCCCGGTCTTCACATACTGAGGTTCGTCCTTCGTCCGCATGCAGGACAGTACCAGAAGCAGCAGAAACAGCATGGGAATCACTTCCGAAATCTCGATTTCTACCCACCCCATCTTCTGTCCCACCAGAGACATCAGATAGAAAGCACTCTTGTCCGCAATGGTATTCGCCATGATACGCACCAGCTCCGGAGGCTGTGACAGAAAATACCCGAGGGTATAACCGGCTGTGGTGGAAGAACCGACTGTAGCCGTGGCCTCTGTAGTCGTTGCTATATAATTGACTGCTACGGTGTTCTTATTTACAAAAGCCAGCACCGGCAGCAGACACAGGGCCAGAATGCAGAAATTCCGCACCCGTTTTCCGCCGAAGCGCTTCGCCGGAATCAGCAGCGCCAGCAATGCGATGGGCAGATAGATGCCGCTTTTTCCGTAGATCATCACAATACTCAAGATTCCCATGACCAGAATATCCACCGGCTTCACCGGTTCTTCCCGCCAGGTCAGAGAAATGCAGTAGCAGATATACAGGAAAATCACACCGTTAATCACCGCGTCATAGGAAAAGGAGGTACACTGCTGCAGATTCATGGGCAAAATCGCCAACAAAAACAGCGTTATTTTTCCAAAGGGCAGCTTTTTCATGCCGATATATGTCATCAGCGCAAAGAACAGAAGACTGCACCAGCGCGCCAGCAGATACATGGGCACTGTTCCCAGATGCAGAAGTCGCGCCAGCGTCATGCCAAGCACCGCCGGAAGATACAGAATCATCGGCGCTTCCGTGGTGGATGTAGCGTCCGCCTCCACCAACCGGTTGTCCCTTACGCCCCTGAAGAATCCGTCGTAAATGTTCTTATAATTCTCCAGGCTGGGCTCCGATGTAAATTCGATCTTCGTATCGTCCATCCGCTTATAGCATTTATTCTCGCCCGCCGACTCGATACCAAGCAGCGTATTGGAATGCCGGTAGGTCATGTCGATATGATAGGACTCATCCGGCGTCATATAAGGCGTAATCAGGAAATTATACAGAATGCCAAGGCAGAGAATCGTAAACAGAAATACTTTCTCTATCTTGCACTTCCGCATAAAAGCCAGGTAATAAAAGCCTGCGCACACGGCCTCCGCAAACAGAAACATGGCAAAGAAATACTTTTTCAGGAACAGATTGAAATACGTATGGGCATTCATGCTGAGCCGGACCGCGCTCTCCGCGCCGTTTACCAGCAGGGTATTCTCTTTGTAATAACCCTTTGGCGTCACAATCACTGACAGACCTGAATCCAGAAGCGTATCCGCAAAATGCAGCTTCACCTCGTAGGTATGTCCCTTGGTATCCGTCTGGGAGTTATCAAAAATCAGGCCCATATACTGACCGTCCAGCAATGTGGCCGCGTCGATATCCGCTGCGCAGAGCAGGCTTCCCTGATCCGCCAGATCGGTCGTCTCGCCGGAAGCTGCCGCCCCGGTCACATCATAGACCTCTGCGTGAATCAGCCCCTCTCCCGCAAAATTCTCGCCCAGATCCATCCGCACACCCAGCCCCACCAACTGTTTTTCTTCGGTGGTATAATACTGAATCAGCTCCTGTGTATCCGCTGTCACGGGCAGCAGCTCCTGATTGTCCTTCATGACTACTTCCCGATGGGTGCTGTTCATGGCCTTTCGAATCTGTACGTCATACACATACAGGAACATAAGCGCCGTAATAAAAAGCAGCAGTCCCAGCCCCAGGAGCTTTTTATGTTTCTCATAGAAGGTCTTCAGCTTTCTCCCGAAAGCAGCCGCTTTTTTCCCAAGTCCGGAATCCCGCTTTTTTGTCGCTTTTTCCTGCTTCTTCCCGGACACCAGGAAAAACATGGCTCCCAGAATCGTCAACATCAGCGTCGTGATCAGCGGTTTCTTCACATAGTGCACCTGTGTCCGGTACACCGCATTAAAAATCAGATTATTCTCCAGGATCTGTCCATCCTCGTAGGATGTTCCGGCTGTCTCCGTCTCCGTATTCAGCCAGATATAGGGTCCGTTCTTTATACCCTTTCCGGTGATGACCACCTCGACAGCCTGTCCCACCGGCTCCTGTGTAAAGTCCACACCCCAGAAACCCTCGGCACCCAGATCCTGCAAATCATAGGAAGCGCTGGCCAGAAGCTCCCGGGTCTGCGCGTCATAGGCCCCGATATCAATCCGGCCATCCGTATAGACGCCCTCGTCATCCGCCGTAAAATAAAAAGAAAGCTGGCTTAACGCCTGTGCATCTGGCAGGTATTCAAATCTCAGCTCTGTATCATCCGTTATCGCTTCTGTCTTCAGTTTTAACGAGGGCTTTCCGATACCCTCCAGCCCCCGGGATTCCAGTCTGTCATGGGGCATAGCAACAGACACGGCGAAATAGAGTATGCAGAATACTGCATACCCTATCGCCCATTTCTTCTTATTCTCCAAGACCACTCTCCACTGCTTCTACCATTGCAGCCAGCGCTTCTGTTTCATCTGCGCCCTCACAATGAAATTCAATCTCATCTCCTGATTTTACACATGCACCCAGTACGCTTAAAACACTCTTCGCATTGGCTGTTGTATTGCCAAAGGTGAAGGTTACCGCGGAGCGGAACTGCATGGCCGTCTTGCAGAGGATTCCTGCCGGACGAAGATGAAGACCTGTCGGATTTGTGATAGTTACTTTTTGACTTACCATAGATGTCAACCTCCCGTTCTTTTACTCTGTTGCCGAGTCATTTTTACTCTCCCCCGCATTGTCTCCGCTGCTATTGTCACCAGCGGTGTTATCCGGGGTACTGTTTCCCGTTGTATTGTCATTTCCGGCGTCCGAGACATTCTCCTTTTTGCTGTCTGTGCTGCCGTTTGTACTGCTGCTGTCTCCTGTAGTCTTATTGTCGTCAGCTGCTGTTCTCTTTACCAGTTTATACTGGATTTCCACATCCTGCATCAGGCTGCAGCCACTGTCCGGAAGAGTTACGTTCAGGGTTTCTGTATAATTCCCCGCTCTGGTGTGTCCCACATCCAGCGTCACTGCAATCGCCTCTGTATCCAGAGCTGCCAGTTCGCTGCTGGTTCCCATTACCATCAGTTCAATACTGCTGGTGTCGCCGAAGTCCACTTCCATTCCTGCCGGCACATTCTGTACACCGATGCGGGATACCGGGATGGTCACAGTCTTGCCCTGCTTCTTCTCAATTTTCACGCTGACCGCGATCAAAGCGTCTGTCTCGTCCGCCAGTCGAATGCCATCGGGCAGATACTGGGTAATGTCGATGGTCTGCTGCTGATTCTCGGAAACACCGTCGATATTGATCGCCTCATCCGGAATCAAAATCGCTGTAATCTTACTGATTGCGTCAGAAGCTCCGGCAATCATCACTGTCTCCGGTTTATAGGAGATGGAGCTGAAGCTGTAGCCCTCTTCCGGTGTGCCTGTATGGCCTACAGACAGCGGAACTGTCTTGGTCCGCAGCATGGTGATGGCCACATCCATACCGTCGTTCTTTCCGGTATATTCCAGATAAGTGGTATCTACGGCTTCGCCGTCGCTGTTCAGCACATTCAGCTTGCCGTGAATGGTCCGGTCTGAGTTGACGCCGGTGGTCTTGATCTCTACCTCCACGCGCTTGATCTTGGCGATCACGGAAGCCGGGCCGCTGATCTGAATCAGGCTCTGCTCCGGAAGCGCGGTTCCGATCATGTAACCGTCGGCCACCTTGCCGTTCTGCTTCACCACTACGTTAAACTGCTCCGAGGATGCGTCCTCTACGCTGATAACTACGTTTTCCCGGCTCAGGTTGATGTCGGCGCTGCGGATGTTTTTATTGCTGCAGGTCACCTCGATACCTACCAGATCGTTGTATTTGATATTTTTCTGCATATCCGCCGTCGCGGTAAAGTCCGTGATATCCAACTCACGCAGAACGGATTTCTTGCCCCACACACGGATACTGATGACGTCGCTGCCGTCCTCTATCTTGTAAACCTTACCCTGATCCGTTACCACGTTCTCATTGAGCATCGTGACCTGAATCGGAGAGAAATCCCTGTATGTATAGGGATCGTCAATATTCATGACAATCAGCCAAAGCATAATGGCTCCGATCACGGAAAGGAGCTTCAGTCCCAGGTTATTTGTCAGCATTTTTTTCATGCTTCTTCACCCGTCCTTTCCATAATCTGAATCTGCCATTGTCCTGCGCCTTATCCTGGGCTGCCACAAGCTGCGCCCGGAGGTCATCCTGATTCAAATTGCGCTTAATGTCACCCTCCATGGCCACAGACACAGCTCCGGTCTCTTCCGATACCACGATGGTCAGGGAATCCGTCACCTCACTGATTCCCACAGCTGCTCTGTGACGGGTTCCCAGCTCCTTACTCAGAAACAGGTTATCCGACAGCGGCAGATAACAAGTGGCTGACACAATCCGGTCACCCCTGATGATGACCGCGCCGTCATGCAGCGGCGTATTTTTCTCGAAAATATTGATCAGAAGCTGACTGGTAATCACGGAATCCAGCGTAATGCCGGTACGCTCATACTCGTTCAGCGGCGTCTTCTTCTCAATGACTATCAGCGCTCCGGTCTTGACCTTGGCCATCTCAAAGACCGCCTTTATAAGCTCATTAACGGTCTTGTCGCTGAACCTGGCTTCCGACTCCTTCGCGCTGTCAAAGCTGAATACCGAACTGATGATGTTCTGCCGTCCCAGCTGCTCCAGCGCTTTACGAAGCTCCGGCTGAAATACAATAACCAGCGCGGTAATTCCCAGGCTGAAGATATTCTTGCCCAGCCATAGAATCGTGTTCAGGCGGAAGGCCCAGGCCACAAAAATGAATACCAGCAGAACCGCAAAGCCCTTCAGAAGCACCCATGCGCGGGTCTTCTTGATCCACACCATGATTTCATAGAGCAGGAAAGACAGGATAATAATATCCAGTAGATCATTCCAGTGGATGGTGTTGAACGCCACATATTGATTGATATAGTTCCACACAGAACCCTGCACTTTTTCACATCCTCTCTGCCGCCGGCCAGTTTACTGGTGTCTCGACGCGCTGCTCTTCTTTCTTCCCGATGAAACCTTTCTCTGCGGCGCTTTCTGCGCGTTGATCTTCTTTACTTTTTTCTGCGGAACCGCGATACTGATCTTGGGAACCGCTTTTACATAGTAGTAATACTCGTCATCCTCAAACTGTACATATTCGGTTCTGGAATAATCCAGACTGAATATACTGATCTGCAAAAGCAGCGCCAGCACCGCCGACAGGATCCCACCCACAATCACGCTGAGCAGCTTCGGAGACACCCCCAGGATCAGACTTCCGGTCAAAAGCACGATGGCGTCCGCCACAGCGCCCGCCACTACGGCAATGGTCCATGCATGATCCACGGACATTCTTCGAATCATGTATACAATCACTATCGTCAGGGTAAAGGCCACAACTGTCAGAATCATTTCTTTATTGTTCAGTACATTATCCAGAAGATAAGTAATCTTCTCGGTCACCGTACCGTTCTGGGCGCTGCTCAGCATGGCCGTATTCATGCCCAGATAGTGAAGCAGGAAATACACCACCGTACCACAGGCAACCGGAATCGCTGCCACCGGCGTGGAAACCAGTCCCATGGCAAGCGGAACAAAATACGGAATCTTGAACACGAAGGCCAATGGTGTCAGGATCAGCACATATCCGAACTTGGGCGCAGTGCTGAAAAAAAGCAGAAACATCACCGCGAATACCACAAGGGTAATTGCGAATACCTCCAGAGAAAGCGCGTAGGCATGCAGCAAAATCAGAATCGCCGCGAACACCGCCGTCACATTGACCGGCAGGAAGGAGCAAAGAAGCGCCAGCACCAGGGCTATCCCCGGGTTATCCAGCTTCTTCATAAAGCCCACATGACCGTTGATCAGCAGAAATGTCACCAGTGCCATGATAAACTTCAGCACCGGATATATATAAATATCATATTTGCTTAAAAAAATCTTCAGTTTTTCTCTCATTTCCAGTAAGGTCTTCATTCTTCCTTCGCTCCTTCTGCCATACTTGTGCTGCCCGACGTCTCCGACTCATAAATGCCGGAAATACGCTTCAGAATGTGATTATATGTAGCCAGCTTCTTCCGGTTTTCCTGATACCGGTTATAATAAACCACATACTGGATCACCAGATAGATGCCCAGAAGCGCAAGATAGAGAAGCGCAAGCCCTTTTCCAAACGCGGCCAGATCCATCTTATGAAGGTTTGTCATCAGATATTCCATTTTATAAAAAGCCCAGAGACCCACGCACAGGCAGAATGCCACCGTGTAGGAAATCCACGCGCCGATGAGATGAATACTTAAGTAATCACCCTTGTAAAAACGGTTCATTTCCAGCGCTTTCTTTCCCTCGCCCGCCTCAAAGGAGGCCGCCTTTGTCATGAGTCTGATTTTTTCTTCATTTAACATAAATACCCCTTAACTTTTGCATACTCCTAATCGAATTCAGTATAGCATATTTAAAAGCCTCTTCCAATACAAATGCTTAAAAAATACACTTTTTCCACCCCCGCTGCCAGAAGGGCGGCTGCCGCCGCATCCAGGGTGCTGCCGGTGGTGTAGATATCGTCTATCAGTACCACTCTCTTTAATTTTACATCATTCCCACAGAGTTGAAAAGCATTTTTCAGATTCTCCCGTCTTGCGGAATCGTTTAATTCCTTCTGGGGACTGGTCTTCTTTACCCGTATGAGAAGCTTTTCTTCCACCGGAATTCCAAGCCTCTCTCCCATACGTTCTGCCACCAGCGCTGCCTGATTAAACCCGCGTTTCCGCATGCGGCTCTTATGGAGCGGCACCGGAATCAGGGCGTCCGGCTGCCAGGAACGAAGCATACGCCCATGGGCCCGCAGCAGCTCTTCTGCGTAAAAATCCGCATATTCCCTGCGGTTGTGATATTTAAACCGGCTGATGGACGCCCGCATGACTCTGTCATATAGGAAAACTGCCCTGCCCTTTTCATATCGATGCTTCCGCCGCAGACAGTCGGGGCAATATTCTGCCTCCTCTTTTGAAAGCGGCTTCCCACATTTCATACAGACCGGTTCGCGCACCGGCTGCAATACCGTCCGGCAGCTGTCACAGATAAGCTTTTCTGCCCCGCCGGTAATCTCATCACATATCGGACATCTGCGAGGATATATAAGATTTGATAGTTTCGCAAAGACCTGTGTAACGCTTCTGTTCCGTACCATTTTCAATCATTGCCTGGAAGGTGGCGGCGCTGCCCACCAGGGTCACACAGGATCTGGCACGGGTCACTGCCGTATATAAAAGGTTCCGGTTCATCAGGGGGCGGGGGCCGGAAAGCAATGGAATCACCACTGCCGGATACTCGCTTCCCTGAGACTTATGTACGGTAATGGCGTAAGCCAGCTCCAGTTCATCCAGCTGTTTAAACGGATAAGAAGCCATACGCCCTTCATCGAATTCTACGGTTACTTCCTCCGCAAAGGTATTGATGGCACGGACGATTCCCATATCGCCGTTGAATACGCCCACGCCCTTATCAATGGCAATGCCGTAGCGATTGCGGACCTCCCACTCCAGCTGGTAGTTGTTGCGGATCTGCATGACCTTGTCGCCCACCCGCAGGATGCCCTTTCCGGTTCCGCCGTCCTCCGCGGCGACGCCGTGTCCAAAGGGAATCTCCGCTTTGTCCTTATCCTCGGGATTCAGGTAACGCTGCAATACCCGGTTCAGATTGTCCACACCAAGCGCGCCCTTGCGCATGGGGGTCAGCACCTGGATATCCGAAATCTCCGCATTTACATAACGGGGCATCTTCTCCTGCACCAGAGCCAGCACCACCCGCAGAATGATGTTCGGATCCTGCCTTTGCAAAAAGAAGAAATCCCGGCTCTTATTATCCAGAGTTACCGGCTCGCCACGGTTGATCTTATGGGCATTTACAATGATATCGCTCTCCGCCGCCTGTCGGAAGATCTTAGTCAGGCGCACCACCGGAAAGGTCTCGGAACGGATCATATCCTGCAGAATACTGCCGGGTCCCACGCTGGGCAGCTGGTTCACGTCGCCCACCAGAATCAGTCTGGTTCCCGGTACCACCGCTTTTAGAAGCGCCTGCATCAGATGCAGATCCACCATAGACATCTCGTCAATGATGATCACATCCGCCTCCAGCGGATTCTCCTCATTGCGGGCGAACATGGCCCGGCCTCCAACGGCGCTCTCCGGCCCGCCGGACAGCTCCAGCATTCGGTGAATGGTCTGGGCCTGACAGCCGGTAGCCTCGGTCATCCGCTTGGCCGCGCGCCCGGTGGGCGCTGCCAGAAAGATGCTTAAGTTCTCCGCCTCGAAATAATGTATCATAGCGTTGATGGTCGTGGTTTTTCCGGTGCCGGGACCTCCGGTCAGAATCAGCAGACCGTTTCGCACTGCTTCCGCCACCGCCTCCCGCTGGTGCTCGTCCAGCGTAGTCTTCGTGGCCTTTTCTATCTTTGAAATCCGCGTGTCAATCACCGCGTCTGTCTCATCCATGGACAGATTCAGATGATACAGCATGGCTGCGATACTGAGCTCTGCGTAATAATAGGACGCCGCGTAGACAAAGACCGTCTCCTGTCCCCGGCTGTCCGGCAGAGCTTTTCGTATAAGCTTCCGGTCGATGCTGAGCTCCGACACATGGCGCTCCACGGATTCTGGCGGCACGCCCAGAAGCTCCACGGTCCGGTTCAGCAGCATCTGCTCCGGAATGCAGGTATGCCCCTCCGCCGACGCGTTCAGCAGTGTATACAGAATACCGCTGCGGATCCGGAAGTCTGAATCCTCCCGGATCCCGACGCGCTTTGCGATCTCATCCGCTGTCCGGAAGCCTACGCCCGCGATATCGTCCGCCAATCGGTACGGATTCTCCTTTATTATACGATAAATCTCCTGTCCGTACTGTTGGTAAATCTTCACAGCCAAATTCATGGAGATGCCATACTCCTGTAAAAAAACCATAGCGTCCCGAAGATCCCGTTTTTCTTCCATCTGCTCCGCGATCTCCCGGGCCTTCCGATCGCTGATACCTTTCACCTCAGACAGGCGCTCCGGCTCCCGTTCCATGATTTCGAAGGTCTTTGCGCCGAAGCGCCGCACAATCCGGGCCGCCAGCGCCGCACCCACGCCCTTTACGGCTCCGCTGGCCAGATAGCGTTCCATGGCCAGGGCGTCCTTTGGCGTCTTCACCTCAAAGCGTTCCGCCTTGAACTGCTGACCGTACATGGGATGCTCCGTATAGTCGCCCTCCAGCTCCACCAATTCTCCTTCGCCGATATAGGAAAAGACGCCGACAACCGTGATTTCATTCTCATCGGCCATCAGATTCAGCACCGAATATCCATTTTCCGCGTTTCGGTAGATAATATGTTCCACATACCCCTCAAGTTTCATACGTTTATACCTTTATGTATTTTTCGGAATCCTGCATTGCAGGATTCCCCGCCACCTCTCTGTTATATACAAATGGGCATGACAGATAAACCTCCGTCATGCCCCTCATTTGTAAAAGTATAATTTACTCGTCCCGGTTACCAGCCATGAACTCTACAAACTTACCGGTTCCGATGGCTACACACTTCATGGCGTCCTCTGCCGTCATGGTGTTAATGCCGGTTTTCTCCTCCAACAGTTCCTCCAAACCACGAAGCAGAGCGCCGCCGCCGGTCAGGACAATTCCTCTGTCCGCAATATCTGCTGCCAGCTCGGGCGGAGTCTTCTCCAGCACGCTGTGAACAGCCTCCACGATCTGCATGGTAGACTCACGAAGCGCTTCCTCACAATCCTCAGAGGTTACCTCTACGGACTTCGGAAGACCTGTCACCAGGTTACGTCCGCGGACGCTCATACGATCCACCTCCGCGCGGGGATAGCAGGTACCTACTTTGATCTTGATATCCTCTGCGGTACGCTCACCGATCAGAAGATTGTGCTTCTTACGCATATAACGGACGATAGCCTCGTCAAAGTCATCTCCCGCAATCTTCACGGAAGTGCTGACTACCGCGCCGCCCAGGGAGATAACAGCGATATCGCTGGTACCGCCTCCGATATCTACGATCATATTACCGCAGGGACGGGAAATATCGATACCGGCTCCAATGGCTGCCGCGATGGGCTCCTCGATGATCATAACCTCACGGGCGCCTGCCTGATAGGTAGCGTCCTCTACAGCCTTCTTCTCTACCTCAGTTACACCGCTGGGTACACAGACTGCGATACGCGGTCTTCGAAAGGATCTCTTTCCTGTAGCCTTCTGGATGAAGTACTTCAGCATCTTCTCCGTTACGGTATAGTCAGAGATAACGCCCTGACGCAGCGGACGTACCGCTACAATATTGCCGGGGGTTCTTCCCAGCATCAGACGGGCTTCCTCGCCGATGGCGCGGATCTTATTGGTATCACGGTCAAATGCCACTACGGACGGCTCTTTTAATACGACGCCCTTTCCATTTATATATACAAGGATACTGGCTGTACCCAAGTCAATTCCAATATCTGTTCCTGCCATTTTACAGATTCCCCTTTCTCACATTTCCTTAATCTTCTATAATATCAGTCTTACACATTTTCAAGCTGTTATTCAGGCTTTGTGCAAACACCTATTTGCGTAACTTATATTATATACAAGGAATTCCAAAAAGAAAAGTGTTTTTTTTCGTCGCAGGAAAATTTAATGGTTTCTTAAGATCCTTGTAAGATCCCGTTTAGAAACAGTGAGCCAGCCATTCGCACACCTGCTTTGCTTTTTCCCGCTGCTCCGGTGTAAATTCCGCTGTCTCATCATCCAGGTTCAGGTCCGCCATATCATACCGTTTCCCCTGTAACAGCTTCTCCAGTTTCGCCGGGAATTCCACGTCCAGCATATCGGAATAAATCTTAATTTCTTCCATGTGCATATTTTTCAGGCGCAGCCAGATCTCCACCTCACCCCAGTCGAAGCGCCTGCTGTAAGAGGTCTCGCACTCAGGAGACTTGCCGAACTTCCAGTCCCAGGATGAATAAAGATTATAGATTTCCTGTACCTCAGCGTTTTCAAAGATAGCCGGGTTAAGCTCGGAAAAATCGCCGTAGGCTTCCACGAAGCTCTCCTTCAGGGCTGACCGCAGAGCGTCTGTGGTGATGTCCGGATTCAACGTCTTCAGGTTACATACCCGGGACTGTACAGACTTCACGCCCTTGGCCTTCATCTTCTCCTTGGACGGAGTCAGGTATCTGCCAAGCTGCGTCACATCCACATCCACCATCAGGGTTCCATGCTGAATATTGCAGTGGGAATTCTTGGAAAACGCATTTCCGGAAAACTTGAACCCATCCTCGGTAATGATGTCGTTCCGTCCGGAAAACTGCGTTTCAATGCCGAATTTCCGGCAGGCTGCCTGAATCACCTTCAGCTGCTTTTCCAGATCATAGCGCTCCGGGGATGCCAGAAACGTAAAATTCAGATTGCCCAGATCATGGTACACGGCTCCGCCTCCGGTAGTACGTCTGGCCAGAAAGCCTCCCTCCTCCTCCAGAAGCTGGGCTTTACACTCACGGATGGCGTTCTGGTTGCGGCCAATAACTACCGTATGATCATTCTGCCAGAGATAAAGCACCACGTCGCCGGGCTCGATTTTGTCTGCCAGATATTTCTCCACGGCCAGATTTCTCCAGGGGTTCCAGGTGTAGGTCTGTACAAAATAATGATTCATGTCGCGTCTCCTCCTTGCAGGTCATTTCTCTGTTTCTTAATTTTTCTCTAATTTTCCATAGATTTCTTGACGTATTCCTTCTTATCCTATATGCTATCCCTTACAGATGATAAAGGAGTTTGTTATGAGTACGTCGTTAAATCAGCATTTCACGCCCTGGGCGCTTTTAAAATTCGCGTTTCCGTCCATCATCATGATGATCTTCATGTCCCTCTACACCATTGTAGACGGCATTTATATTTCACGTTTTCTGGGAAGCAATGCACTTTCTTCCCTCAATATCGTTTTTCCGGTCATCAATGTGGTCATTGCCATCGCCACCATGCTGGGCACCGGCGGCAACGCCATTATCAGCAAATATCTGGGCGAAGGTAAGAATCAGGAGGCCAGGGAATGTCTGACCGGTTTCACGGTCATCGGCCTTGCGGTCAGCATTCTGCTGCTGATTCTGACTCAGGTATTTCTGATACCCATCTGCCGGATTTTAGGTTCCACAGATATTCTGCTGGCAGACTGTCAGGCATATCTGTCCACCTCTCTGATGTTCGCTCCGGCCTGTATGCTGCAGACTCTGTTCCAGTCCTATCTGGTAACTGCAGGCATGCCGGCCCTGGGACTTTTTCTGACCATCGGCGCCGGTATTCTGAACGCGGTTCTGGACTACGTTCTGATTCTGGTCTTCCCTATGGGAATCACAGGCGCTGCCCTGGCCACCGGTATCGGCCAGTCCGTTCCGGCCATCGCCGGGTTATTCTTTTTCCTGCTTTCCCGGAAGGGTCTTTATTTCACCCGTTTCCGTCTGCATGGAAAAGAACTTCTTATGGCCTGCTATAACGGTTCTTCCGAGATGGTCACCCAGCTTTCCAATGCGGTGATTACCTTCCTCTTCAACATTATCTTGCTGGATCTGGCCGGGGAAAACGGCGTAGCCGCCATCACGATTCTGCTCTATGGGCAGTTCTTATTTAACGGCTTTTATCTGGGCTTTTCCATCGGCATCAGTCCCATCGTGGGGTTCCAGTACGGCGCGCAGAATCGAAAGCAGCTTAGGAGCATCTATAAAACCTCGTTTTTCTTCGTGGCTGCGTCATCTGTCCTCATGACCCTGGCTGCCGTCGCCACCTCCACACTGCTGGTATCCATCTTCACCCATGACCCGAAAACCTTTGCCCTGGCTGACGCAGGCTTTCGGATTTTCGCCATTAATTTTCTGTTCAGCGGAATCAATATCACGTCCTCCGGCTTCTTTACCGCGCTGTCCAATGGAAGGGTATCCGCAATTATCTCATTCTTACGGACACTGGTGTTTATCGTACTGTCCCTGCTGATTCTGCCCCGGTTTCTTGGGGTAACCGGAGCATGGCTCGCTATCCCGGTAGCAGAATTTCTGACTCTGGTGATTACCCTCGGCATGCACCAAACCTATTTCAAAAAACCCGGGGAAAGAAATTATCTTCTGTAAATCGTCGTTTTTAAAAATAGGGCGTCCCCTTCTATGGGACGCCCTATTTTATTCTCTCTCTTAATCTTTTACTCGCCTTACCTCTGAATTAGACACCCAGTTTCAGCTTCCGCATTTCCTCTTCTGCTGTCATATTGGTTACCGGCTTATAATCCTTAAGCGGCATAATCTTCTCGTTGATGGCATCCAGGATCCACTCCTTCTGCGGGAAGAAGTACTTGTCGTACTCGAACGGAGGTGTAATCCAGTTCTGAGCTCCAACGATAGCGGGCGGTGCGTCCAGATAATCGAAAGCAAGTGTGGTGATGTTCTTTGCCACATCGTCCAGGAAGCTTCCTCTTGCGCATGCGTCTGAAGCCAGAACAACCTTGCCGGTCTTCTTTACAGATTCGAGAATCTTGGTGTAATCGAGCGGTACCAGGCTATGCAGGTTGATAAGCTCTGCGGAGATACCGTATTTCTCTTTCAGTTCCTTCACTGCGTCGTACGCGCGGTACAGGGTTGCGCCTACGGTCAGGATGGTGATATCGGAGCCCTGGGTAATCACATCTACATCGCCCATGGTGATTTCGTACTCTTCCTTCGGAACGCCGCCCTCGTGGAACTTCTCACCTACATCGTAGATTCTCTGGCTCTCAAAGAATACTACCGGGTCAGTTCCGTTCAGCGCTGCCTGCATCAGACCCTTTGCCTCATACGGGGTAGCCGGGAAGCAAACCTTCAGTCCCGGTACATGAGCGCACATCGCGGTCCAGTCCTGAGAGTGCTGAGCGCCGTACTTGGATCCTACAGATACACGAAGAATCAGCGGCATCTTCAGAATTCCGGCACTCATAGCCTGCCATTTTGCCATCTGGTTGAAGATCTCGTCACCGCAGCATCCGATGAAATCGCCGTACATCAGCTCGATGACAGCGCGGCCGCCGCACATGGTATAGCCTACGCCGGTACCCACGATAGCAGACTCGGAAATCGGGGAGTTAAACAGTCTGGAGTAAGGAATCACATCGGTAAATCCTCTGTATACAGCAAATGCGCCGCCCCAGTCACGAACATCCTCGCCGTAAGCGATGAGTGTCGGATCTTCATAGTATTTATTGAACATGGGCTCGAAGACAGCGTCACGGATATTATAACGCTTCATGGAGCTTACTTCCGTTCCATCGATGTAATGTGTACGAACCTTCTTCTGGATGTCATTGTAACGCTTGCAGTTCTCCTTCGGTCCCATTACAGACGGCTCTCTGGTGGTATCCATGCTGCGCTGGTGTCCGTTGTTCAGCATCAGACGCTCTACGATAGCCGGATCCTTATCGAAGTCCAGATACGGAGAAGCCTCTTTGTCTGCTGCAAGGCGGCAGATGCGAGCCATTCTTTCCTTGGTCTTCGCCCAGATAGCGTCAAACTCGCTGTCCTCAGCGACGCCTGCGTCTACGATGGCCTTGCGGAAGGTGATGATCGGATCCTGTGCCTTCCATGCCTCGATCTCCTCCTTGGTACGGTACGCATTCTGGTCGGAGGTAGAATGTCCAAGCAGACGGTAGGTAACCACATCCAGGAATACCGGACCTTCGCCGCTCTTAACAAGCGGAAGCTTTCTTCTGTATGCGTCGATAACAGCCAGCGGGTTATAGCCGTCTACACGCTCTGCATGCAGCTGGCTCTCGGTTACGCCTGCACCCATACGTGCAAGCTCGCCGTAACCCATGGTCTCACCACAGGTCTGACCGCCCATGCCGTAGGAGTTATTGTTGATGTTGAAGATCAGCGGCAGGCCGCCCTTTCTTCCCTCTTCCCACAGCGTACGGTACTGATCCATGGTAGCGAAGGAAAGTGCCTCCCATACGGGGCCGCGTCCCATGGAGCCGTCGCCCAGGTTGGCTACGACGACGCCGTCCTTGTCGTTACATTTCTTGAACAGGGATGCTCCTGTCGCGATGGTTGCGGAACCGCCTACCAATGCATTGTTCGGGTAGATACCAAAGGGCAGGAAGAACGCATGCATGGAGCCGCCCAGTCCCTTGTGAAAACCATTTTCACGGGCAAACAGCTCTGCCAGGGCGCCGTATACCAGGAACTCGATGGCCAGCTCTTTTACATCGCCGTCTGCTTTGCTGACAGTCTGAATGGCCTTCAGAGTCTTGCCGTCGAAGAAATTCTCCATGGTGTCCATCAGCTCTTTGTCATTCAGCTTCTGGATACAGGACAGACCTTTTGCCAGAATCTCACTGTGGCTTCTGTGGCTTCCGAAGGTGAAGTCCTCTTTGCCCAACAGATAAGCCTCGCCGACTGCGGCTGCCTCCTGTCCCAGGGACAGATGGGCCGGACCCGGATAAGTCGTCTCCACGTCTGCGTATTTTGCCTGAGTCTTAATCTGGTTCAGCATATCCTCGAACTCACGGCAGATACTCATATCGCGGTAGATGCGGAGCAGGTCTTCCTTGGTGTAGTTGCCTTCCTCTACCTCTTCCTTTACGCTCTTTTTGTATACATTGATCGGGATGTCTTTAAATGTGATTTTTCCTTCCGCACGCATTTTGTCCGGATCTACATATAATGACTTTGGCATGTTTTTTCTCCTTTTTTAATTTGGTTAAGTTCTATATTATTCAGCACGGACGCAGTGCAAGCTCGATTCCGTGCTTCGCACTCCGTCTCGCTTGGGCTAAGCGCCCTATGCGTCTATGTGAATTGCTGAATAGTATCAAAATGGCAGTAGCCGAGGGCGGGGTTGGTGTCGCCCCCGGCTTGAAAGTTGGTTGGCTAAATAAAATTATTTCATCATCAGAAGTGAGAAGTTCTCAAGCGCACCGCACAGCTCTTTTACAAAGCGGGATGCCGGGGAGCCGTCGATGGCTCTGTGGTCGTAGGTCAGGCAAAGTCCCATAGCCTGATACGGCTTGATTTCTCCATTTACTTCCTTGATGCGGGTGGTGGTTCCGCACACGCCCAGGATACCTACCTGCGGCGGATTTACAATCGGGGTGAACATCTCCACGCCCAGGGAACCTACATTGGATACGGTGAAGGTGGCGCCGGAAAGCATATCCGGTGTAGCCTTGCCTTCCTGACAAAGCTTTGCGAGACGCTTTGCCTCTGTGCTTATCTCTGCCAGGCTCATCTGATCCGCATTGAAGATGGTCGGTACGAACAGTCCCTTCGGGGTATCTACCGCCATACCCAGATGTACGTGATGGTATTGACGGAGCATGTTCTCCTGCGGCATAGTCGCATTCAAATCCGGGTGATGCAGAAGGATTCTGGATACTGCAAAAAGTACCATATCATTCAAGGTAATGTTCGGCATGCCCATCGCTTCGCCGTTGGCCTTGATCTGCTTTCTCAGAGCCAGCAGTGCGGACGCGTCGAAGGAATGGTAATGGGTCAGCTGAGCCATGGTGCTTAAGGACTTCATCATGCCCTTCGCGGTGGCCTTTCTGACGCCGGAGAACTTCACATCTGTGTACTCTGCGTCGTCTGCTGCAGGTGCTGCCTTCGGAGCTTCTGCTGCTGTAACCGGAGCTGCAGGTGCTGCTGCAGCCGGAGCCGCTGCAGGTGCCGGCGCGTTTGCCGCATAGGTCTTCACATCTACTTCCATGACTCTTCCGTGAGCGCCGGTACCGGCTGCCGCTGTAGCGTCTACACCAAGCTCTGCAGCTGCCTTTCTTGCTCTCGGAGATACCTTAGCGTCCGGGTTAGCCGGGCCGCTTGCTGCCGGCGCTGCTGCCGGTGCGGGTGCTGCTGCCGGGACCGGAGCCGCTGCCGGGGCCGGAGCCGCTGCGGGCGCTGCCGCCGGTGCGGTGCCTTCCTTCAGACCCTCGATGCTGTCGCCCGGCTGTCCGATTGCGCAGACATTCACCAGTACGGGAACTTCGTCTCCATCCTCATAGAAGATCTTCAGAAGTGTTCCTGCTGCCGTGGATTCGCACTCAAAGGATGCCTTATCTGTCTCATATGTAAAGAGAACATCGCCTACATTGACCTGGTCTCCTTCTTTCTTCAGCCACTCGGTAATCACGCACTCTTCTACAGTGATTCCTGCCTTCGGCATCAGGACGCCCTGTGCCATGTGCGCACCGCCTGCGGGTGCTGCCGCCGGCGCAGGTGCTGCCGCGGGTGCGGGTGCTGCTGCCGGTGCGGCTTCTGCTGCCGGTGCGGATCCGCCTTCTTTAATTCCGGAAATATCGTCTCCCGGCTGTCCGATAGCACAGACATTGACCAGAACCGGTACTTCGTCTCCATCCTCATAGAAAATGTCCAGAAGTGTTCCTTCTGCTGTGGACTCGCACTCAAAAGAAGCCTTGTCCGTCTCATAGGTGAAAAGAACATCGCCCACATTTACGTGGTCGCCTTTCTTCTTCAGCCATTCCGTAATCACACATTCTTCTACGGTGATTCCCGCCTTTGGCATCAATACGCCTACTGCCATTTTTTTACCCTCCATTATCCTTTCCTATATAGTTCCATTTTTATTGCTCACATGCTCATGATTCTTTACAGAATCTCGGTTCCGGCTTTCTCAGCCCGTTCTCTTAAAGACGCCGGGACCTCGCCATCGGTAATGATATAATCCACATCTTCCACATTTCCAAAGGTGTAAGGTAAAATCTTTCCACATTTGGAGCTGTCCATCAAAATCACCTTTTTCCCGGCCCGTTCCACCATAAGCCGTTTCACCAGCATCTCATCCTCTTTACCGCAGGTAAAACCGCCCTGGTCTGTGTAACCAGATACGCCTATGAACGCCAGCGCGATATTGATGCCCCGAAGCATCTGCAGGGTGCTCTGTCCGGATACGGCCTGATTCAGCCGGTTCAAAGTTCCGCAGCACATATGAATCGTAGGTGCAGACAGTCTCGAAAGTTCAATCGCCACATTAGGCGCGGTAGTAAATATATTTAAATCCATGTCCGGCAGGGTCTGTGCCAGTGCAATACTGGATGTCCCGGCGTCCATAAAAATGGCGCTTCCCGGTTCAATCAGCTTCAATGCTTTCTTCGCCATCTCGCGCTTCGCTTTCATATTGGTCTGCATCCGCGCCTCCAGCTTAGCCTCCGTAGGACTGGAACCCTGCGTCACGGCTATGGCTCCTCCCCGGGTTCGGGTTATCACACCCTCCCGCTCCAGCTTCTCCAGATCACGGTGAATGGTCATCAGACTAACCTCCGGAAAAAGAGCCCCCAACTCCTTTACGGTAACAGCGCCCTTCTCCTGGATATATTTTCCTATGGTCTCTTTTCTAAGCAGATTCATATTGATACATCCTCTTGTTAAGATTTGTTATATTATTCCCGTTCTGTATAACACATCATAACATTTTATAACATTTAAGTCAACGTATTTTTCACATTTTTCCGGGACTTGATTTTACACTCCTGTCGTGTTATACTATCACACGTTGCAAAGCCCCAAAAAACAAGGTCTTATTGGGCTTCCGCCGATTCCCGGCGTTAAATGAATCGAGTGTTCGTGACCTTCCACTCGTAAAACAAAACTAAAGGAGAACTGAATATGAAAACAAACAAAGTGCAGTTTATGACCCAGGCAGCTATGATCGCTGCTATCTATGTAGTACTCTGCGTGGTGTTCCAGCCCATCAGCTACGGCCCCATCCAGACGCGTATCGCCGAGGCGCTGACGGTTCTGCCGTTCTTTACGCCGGCTGCGATTCCCGGTCTCTTCGTGGGCTGTCTCATCGCGAATGTGCTGGGCGGCGGTATTATTCTGGACGTTATCGCCGGAAGCGTGGCGACCCTTATCGCCGCATTTGCCACTTACGCCCTTCGGAACAAGAGCAAGTATCTGGCTTCTGTTCCGCCGGTGGCAGCCAACGCGCTTATCATTCCCTGGGTTCTGAAATACGGCTACGGCGAGCCTCTCCCGATTCCCTTTATGATGGGAACGGTGGCTCTCGGCGAGATTCTGACTGCCACCATCATCGGCACGATTCTACTGCTGGTGCTGGATCGTTACCGGAGTTCTATTTTCAAGACTGCTTTATAACGCAGAATTACTTATCCGTATAAAACAACTCCATATTGAAAACAACTTAAAGGAAGCTTCCAGCAGGGGAGCTTCCTTTTTTTGTATTGCCGTATTGCCGTTTCGAAGCGTTGATGCGTCGCATTGACGCACCGCTGCATTCTCTGCTATGATAAGTCACGAATTTATTTTTAATAACAAGAGGGAGATTTACAATGGAGAAACGTGAAAAATTCTCATCCCGGCTGGGCTTTATTCTGATTTCAGCCGGCTGTGCCATCGGCCTGGGCAATGTATGGCGCTTTCCTTATATCACCGGTAAATACGGCGGAGCTGCTTTTGTACTGATTTACCTGGTATTCCTTGTTATCTTAGGCATGCCGATTATGGCCATGGAGTTCGCGGTGGGCCGCGCAAGCCGCAAGTCCGCAGCCCGCAGCTTCCATGTACTGGAGCCAAAGGGCACCAAATGGCACATTGAAGGCTATATTGCCATGGCGGGCAATTACCTGCTGATGATGTTTTACACCACCGTGGGTGGCTGGATGATTTCCTATATCTTTAAGATGGCCTCCGGTTCCTTCCATGGTCTCACACCGGATGCGGTTGGCGGTGTCTTCAACGATATGCTGGCTTCCCCGGGTTCCATGACCTTCTGGATGATCGTAGCTGTGCTTCTGGCTTTCGGTATCTGCAGCATGGGCCTGCAGAACGGTGTGGAGCGTATCACAAAAGTCATGATGTCCTTCCTGCTGGTAATCCTGGTGGTTCTCTGCATCCGAAGCGTTACATTGCCGGGCGCAGGTGCAGGCCTTCGCTTCTACCTGATTCCGGATTTCAGCAAGATTGTGGAAAATGGCGTCGGCGAGGTGATCTTTGCTGCCATGGGGCAGGCATTCTTCACCTTAAGTCTTGGTATCGGCGCTATGGCTATCTTCGGAAGCTATATCAGCCGCGACCGTACGTTAATGGGAGAATCTGTAAACATCTGCATCCTGGACACTGTCGTTGCGCTGATGGCCGGACTGGTTATCTTTCCGGCTTGCTTTGCCTTTGGTGTAGACCCGGGTGAGGGACCGGGACTGGTTTTCGTCACCCTGCCAAATATCTTCAACCAGATGGCAGGCGGCCGCCTCTGGGGAACCCTGTTCTTCGTATTTATGAGCTTCGCAGCCCTGTCCACCATCATTGCCGTATTTGAAAATATCATCAGCTTTTCCATGGATCTGTTCGGCACATCCCGTAAAAAAACCGTCCTGATCAATGGAATTGCGATTATCCTCCTGTCCCTGCCCTGCGTATTCGGCTTCAACATCTGGTCCGGTTTCCAGCCGATGGGCGCTGGCTCCACGATTCAGGATCTCGAGGACTTCATTGTTTCCAACAACCTCCTGCCCCTGGGCAGCATGGTCTATCTGCTGTTCTGTACCAGCAGATACGGCTGGGGCTGGAAAAACTTCCTGGCAGAAGCCGACACCGGCAAGGGCGTAAAATTTCCCGCCTGGGCGCGCGTTTACGTTTCCTATATTCTGCCGCTGATCGTCCTGTTCATTT
>OLRS01000102.1_pt1 | contig 93317 bp, 87 predicted proteins | sample 1673171 | NCBI WGS metagenome assembly OLRS01 (sample SAMEA3136762, study PRJEB25190) | human gut metagenome | biome: human gut; feature: human-associated habitat; material: faeces | place: Austria | collected 2013
CACTTGCCATTACCGGCAATATTGACTTTTACGGCAAGTCCGGCTTTGTGCCTGCCAAAATAAAGGGTATCCGCTATGCCGACGACCCTGAAGCGGATTATTTTCTCATCAAGGAGCTGACGCCCGGTTTTTTGGACGGTATCTCCGGCACCTACAAAGACCCAGTGGGATATTTTGTCTGTGAGAAAGACCCGGAGGGCTTTGAACGATTTGAAGCGACTTTTCCGAAGAAGGAAAAGCGGAAGCTGACGGGGCAACTGTTCTGAACAGGAGGAAAAAATGGCATCCGGTAAAGAGTATCTTCATTTCATTCTGGAACAGCTATCCGATCTGGACGATATTTCTTACCGTCCTATGATGGGAGAATTTATCCTCTATTACCGAGGTAAAATCGTCGGTGGAATCTATGATGATCGACTGCTTGTAAAGAAAACAAGATCCGCTCTGGAACTTATGCCTGCGGCAATCTGTGAGCTCCCGTATGAGGGAGCGAAAGAAATGCTGCTGGTGGATGAAGTTGATAGCAAAGTGTTTCTTACAGAGCTCTTTGAGGCAATGTTCGATGAATTGCCATCGCCAAAACGAAAGAACAACGGCATTGGAGGAATAACCGATGAACTATATTCGGATCACAAAAGAAAATATTGACAAGGAACATATCTGCTGCGCCATGTCCGGCAAGCAGAGTGTTGCAAAAAAGGAATGGCTGCGGCAGCGCTTTGATGATGGACTTGTTTTCTATCGCAGCGAAGAACGCGGCAAATGCTTTATCGAATACATTCCGGCTGAAAACGCCTGGGTGCCGATTGCGGCAGATGGTTATCTTTACATTAACTGCCTATGGGTATCCGGCTCCATGAAGGGACACGGATATTCGAAGGATCTGCTGGAGGCATGTATCTGTGATGCCAAGGCGCAGGGAAAGAAAGGTATTTGCATTCTGTGCGCGGAGGGCAGGAAGCGGGAATTTCTTGCTGACCCGAAATTCCTTGCCTACAAAGGGTTCCGTGTGGCAGACATATCCGACTGCGGGATCAATCTCATGTACCTTTCCATTGAACCGACTGCACAGATGCCGAAGTTCCGGGAATGCGCGAAGCATCCGGCGATTGAAGATAACGGTTTTGTTCTGTATTACACCGATCAGTGTCCCTACACCTATTATTGGGTACCAAGGGTGCAGGAGGTGGCGAAGGAACATGGTATCCCGTTCAAGGCCATCCATATCACTGACAAAGAATCTGCACAGAATGTACCTGCACCGGTCACGACATATGCTCTGTTTCGGGACGGTCAGTTTCTGACACAGAGTATTCAGTCAGATAAAAAATTCCTGGCGCTGGCTGGTTTGCAAAACTGATTTTACTCCGCAATTTTTTGTGTTGTTTTTGAGTCGCAACATAATGTTGTCAAATGAAATGGAGAAAATTTTAATGAAAAAATACGCACTGCTGGATACCGATGGTCTGATTTGCTGAGATGAGTCTGGAATGAGTGCACAAAATTCCAAGCGTAACATCGTGTTTGGGTTCGCTTGATTTTAAAAAGAAACACTTGCAAATTAGGTCACTTTTTTTTACAATAACGTCAGTGTATTATAAAAAGCTGTGAGGAGTCATTATTATGAAGAAAGTTGTAAAATTTGGAGGAAGTTCTCTTGCCAATGCGGAACAGTTCCAAAAGGTGGGGGAGATCATCAGAAGTGAGGAAAGCCGCAGATATGTAGTGCCTTCTGCGCCGGGAAAGCGCTTTGACGGTGACACAAAGGTCACAGATATGCTGTATGCCTGCTATGGAGCTGCTGAAGCAGGGGAAGATTTTTCCGGAAAGCTTCAGGCTATCAAAATGCGTTTTCAGGAGATTATTCAGGGACTTTCCTTGGATCTTTCTCTGGACAGGGAGTTTGAGCAGATTGCTGCTGATTTTTCCGCGCATGCAGGGAAAGAGTATGCTGCGTCCAGAGGAGAATTCCTGAATGGTAAAGTCATGGCGGCTTATCTGGGATATGAGTTTGTGGATGCCGCGGAGGTGATTCGTTTCGATAAGAACGGAGTTCTCGAGGCGGAAAAGACCAACCGACTTCTGGAAAAAAGACTGGCGAAGTGTGAAAAAGCTGTTATTCCGGGATTCTACGGCGCTGAGGATGGCGGAAAGGTGCGGACATTTTCCAGAGGCGGTTCCGATGTAACAGGCTCGCTGGTGGCCAAGGCGATTATGGCGGATCTGTATGAGAACTGGACAGATGTATCCGGTTTTCTGGTGACGGATCCGAGGATCGTGGAGAATCCGGCTGTGATCGAGACCATTACCTATCGGGAGCTTCGCGAGTTATCGTATATGGGAGCAACGGTTCTTCATGAGGAGGCCATTTTCCCCGTAAGAAAAGAGGGAATCCCCATTAACATCCGAAATACCAATCACCCGGAAGATAAGGGAACCTTTATTGTGGAAAGTACCTGCAGAAAGCCCAAATACACCATCACCGGTATTGCGGGAAAGAAAGGCTTCTGTTCTATCAATATTGAAAAATCCATGATGAACAGTGAAATTGGATTCGGACGCAAGGTCCTTCAGGTATTTGAAGACCAGGGTATCAGCTTTGAGCATATTCCTTCCGGAATTGATACTCTGACGGTTTATGTGCATCAGGATGAATTTGAGGAAAAGGAACAGCAGGTGATTGCAGGAATCCATCGGGCCGTATCTCCGGATTTTGTGGAGATGGAGTCCGATCTGGCGCTGATTGCCGTAGTAGGACGGGGTATGAAATCCACCAGAGGAACTGCCGGAAGAATCTTTTCTGCACTAGCCCATGCCAATGTGAACGTGAAGATGATCGATCAGGGGTCCAGTGAGCTGAATATTATCATTGGTGTGGAAAACAGAGATTTTGAGGCTGCGATCAAAGCAATTTATGATATTTTTGTTCTGACACAGATGTAAGAAAAGAAGGGCTGCCGTGACAGGTATTTTGATCCCTTGACGAATCCCGGAAAAGCCGATAAAATATGGGTTACATGCGCGTAACAAGAGAAATGATTTTGAACTGTACAGGGAGAGATTTATGAGTATTTTGAATGTGGAGCACTTAACCCATGGCTTTGGCGACCGGGCCATTTTCTCAGACGTGTCCTTCCGGCTTCTGAAGGGGGAACATATCGGTCTGGTGGGCGCCAACGGCGAAGGAAAGTCCACCTTTATGAGTATCGTGACCGGGAAGCTGATGCCTGACGAGGGAAAAGTGGAATGGGCGAAAAATGTCCATGCAGGCTATCTGGATCAGCATGCGGTGCTGGAGAAAGGCATGACCGTCGGCCAGGTGCTGAAATCCGCCTTTGATCCGCTGCTGAAAAAGGAAGAACGGATGAATGAGATTTGCGATATGCTGGGCAGCGCCGGGGACGATATGGACGCCCTGATGGAGGAACTGGGAACCATTCAGGATGAGCTGACCCTGCATGATTTTTATACCATTGACGCGAAGGTGGAAGAGGTAGCACGGGCGCTGGGGCTTCTGGATCTGGGACTTGACCGGGACGTGACAGATTTGAGCGGCGGACAGAGAACGAAGGTGCTGCTGGCCAAGCTGCTGCTGGAGAAGCCGGATATTCTGCTTCTGGACGAGCCGACCAACTACCTGGATGAGGAGCATATCGGCTGGCTGAAGCGCTATCTTCTGGATTATGAAAATGCGTTTATTCTGATTTCCCATGACGTGCCTTTTATGAACGAGGTGGTCAATATCATTTACCATATGGAGAATCAGGAGCTGAACCGCTATGTGGGCGATTACGACCATTTCCAGGAGGTCTATGCGGTGAAAAAGGCTCAGTTAGAGGCTGCTTACCGCCGTCAGCAGCAGGAAATCAGCGAGCTGAAGGACTTCGTGGCCCGCAACAAGGCCCGTGTTTCTACCCGAAATATGGCCATGTCCCGCCAGAAAAAGCTGGACAAAATGGACGTTATTGAGCTGGCTGCCGAAAAGCCAAAGCCGGAATTTAATTTCCGCTATGGCCGCACGCCCGGAAAAATGCTTTTTGAGACAAAAGATCTGGTGATTGGCTACACAGAACCCCTGTCCAAGCCGCTTAATTTCAGCATGGAGCGCGGTCAGAAAATTGCGCTGGTGGGAACCAACGGTATCGGTAAAACCACGCTTTTGAAGAGCATCCTGGGTCTGATTCCGTCCCTGTCCGGTAGCTGCGAGCTGGGTGAAAATCTGCAGCTTGGCTACTTCGAACAGGAAGTAAAGGGTGATAATAAGACCACCTGCATCGACGAAATCTGGAACGAATTTCCTTCCTACAACCAGCAGGAAATCCGCGCAGCCCTGGCCAAATGCGGCCTGACCACCAAGCACATTGAAAGCCAGGTCCGCGTCTTAAGCGGTGGCGAGCAGGCCAAGGTCCGCCTCTGCAAGCTCATCAACCGCGACACCAACTTCCTCCTCCTGGACGAGCCCACCAACCACCTGGACGTGGATGCCAAGGACGAACTGAAACGGGCATTGAAGGAGTACAAGGAAAGTATCCTGCTTATCTGCCACGAGCCGGAGTTTTATCAGGATGTGGTCGGAGAAGTGTGGGATATGAGTAAGTGGACGACGAAGACGCTGTAAAAAGAATGTAAAACGAAAACATCGATCTTGCCAAAAAAGATCGATGTTTTTTGTTTGACTGACAACGACATATCACCAAATTTAGATGACAAAAAAACTTGTCAAAACACATTGACAACTATCCTTGTCAATGCTATAATAACAATGACAAGAAAAGTTGTCAAACACAAAGGAGAACTGAACATTATGCCGTTATTAAATCGTTTAAAGGAATACCGCTCCCGGCTGAATATGAATCAGACGGAGCTGGGGAAGAAGGCGGGCGTATCCCGGCAGACGATCAGTCTGATTGAACGGGGCGATTACTCGCCGTCGGTGACACTGGCTTTGAAGCTGGCGATGATTTGCGAGGTACAGGTAGAGGATATTTTCCGGTATGAGGAGGATAGGGAAGATGAAAGCGAAGAAAACGAAGAAAACGAACAGTTATAAAAACGGGCTGAAGATTATTGCGGTTGCGATGGTGATAGGAGGCGTGGCAGGAGGCATTTCCGGAGGCCTTTACGAGGCGGCAAAAGCCTATGGAATCGGAATTGATATGGCAGAAATCACGGCGTTGTTCCAGAGTGTGCTGGCACCGCTTCAGGCAATTATTTTTGCGGCATCTGTGATTCTGGGGGAGACCAGTCATCGGAGACTGAAGGCGATCTGCGAGAAGCAGCAGACAGCGGAGGATGAAGAGTGCGATCGTCTGGAATATGAGGAGGAAAAGGAAGGCGCCTTTGGCATGAATACCAGTGTGGTGTCCCAGGTGCTCTGTATCCTGTTTTTGACCTTTGGTTACTCCATGAAATATATCACCGGCGGCGGTCATGCATTTCGCTTTCTGGCTGCCTGCACTATCTTTATCGCCTGCTTTGTCTATGAATATTTCTGGCAGATCCGCTATGTGAAGCTGATTCAGAAGACCCATCCGGAGAAAAAGGGCGACCCGTCTTCCCTGAAGTTCCAGGAGCAGTGGCTGGAAAGCTGCGACGAGGCGGAGAAAGAGATTATATACCGAAGCTCCTATAAGGCTTTCATGACTGTGAATCGGACGGTTCCCATTCTGCTGGTGGGAACGATGGTGGCGCATCTGTATTTTGATACGGGAATGTTCGCTGTGGTAGTGGTATCCATTATCTGGCTGGTGACGCAGTTTACCTATGCACGTTCCTGCGTAAGGCTGAGAGAGACGAGAACGCTGGTGCGATAAGAATAGGTATCTGTGGACAGAACTTAAGAATACACCCGGTTGGAAAATAAGTTCTTCCCCGAACACACATTTTGTGTTAGAATGGAATCCGAGGTTTGAATTTATGGAAAAGAGAACGACAATCGGAATCCTGGCCCATGTGGACGCGGGAAAGACAACTTTGGCGGAAGCCATGCTCTATCGGTGCGGTGCCATCCGAAAGGCAGGCCGCGTAGATCATGGCGACGCCCATATGGATACACACAGTCTGGAGCGGGCCAGAGGCATTACGATCTTTGCAAGCCAGGCCCAGCTTCAGCTGGGGGACTGGAAAGCAGCGCTTTTAGATACACCGGGACATGTGGACTTTTCTGCAGAGATGGAGCGCACTCTTTGGGTGCTGGACTATGCGATTCTGGTGATCAATGGTGCAGATGGCGTGCAGGCTCATGTGCGGACACTGTGGAAGCTTTTGAAGAAGTACCGGATCCCGGTTTTCTTATTTGTGAATAAAATGGATCAGCCAGGAACGGACCGTATGGCGCTTCTGGCAGAATTAAAGGGCGCTTTGGATGGACGCTGTGTGGATTTTACGGCAGATCGGGCAGAGGCGGATATCTGTGAGGACGCGGCGGTCTGCGATGAGGCGCTGCTGGAACAGTTCCTGGAACAGGGAACGTTGAGCACAGAGAGTATCGCTCATAAGATCAGGGAGCGTAAGATTTATCCCTGTTATTTTGGATCCGCTCTGAAAGATGAAGGCGTGCAGGAATTCCTGGACGCCATGGCGCGTTATATGGAGCGACATATCTATCCGACGGAATTCGGCGCTCGTGTATACAAGATTGGCCGGGATGAACAGGGCAGCCGCTTAAGCTATCTGAAGGTGACGGGCGGTTCATTGAAGGTAAAACAGCTTATCCAGGGCGAGACAGATGGAGAAGCCTGGGAGGAAAAGGCGGATCAGATTCGTCTCTATTCCGGCGGCAGCTTTGAGAACGTTCAGGAGGCGTCGGCTGGCACGATCTGCGCAGTGACAGGACTTTCCCGCACCTGGGCGGGCGAAGGACTGGGAATGGAAGAAAAGGGCCCGGCTCCGTCCCTGGAACCGGTATTAACTTACCAGTTACTGCCTCCGAAGGACTGCAATCTGCATGAACTTCTTCAGAAGCTTCGCCGTTTGGAGGAGGAGCTTCCGGAGCTGCATGTGGTCTGGAGAGAGGAGCTTTCCGAGATTCATGTGCGCGTGATGGGCGAAGTACAGATTGAGATCCTGAAAAGCCTGATGCAGGAGCGCTTTGGCGTTCCGGTGGAGTTTGGGGCAGGCAGTATTGTATACAAGGAAACCATCGAAAATGTAGTGGAGGGAGTGGGTCATTTCGAACCCTTGCGCCATTATGCGGAGGTACATTTGATCCTGGAGCCCGGCGAGCCGGGAAGCGGTCTGACCTTTGCAAGCAGCTGCAGCGAGGACGAGTTGGATCGGAACTGGCAGAGGCTGATTCTGACTCATCTGACGGAACGGAGTCATCCGGGCGTGTTGACCGGGGCGGAGATTACGGATATGAAGATTACGTTGGCGGCAGGCAGAGCCCACGCCAAGCATACAGAGGGCGGTGATTTCCGGCAGGCCACCTATCGGGCGGTACGGCAGGGGCTGAAGCAGGCGAAAAGCGTGCTTTTGGAGCCTTTCTATGAGTTCCGTCTTACAGTTCCGGCGGATAAGCTGGGACGGGCCATGACGGATATTCAGAAGATGTCCGGTACATTTTCCGAGCCGGAGAATGAGAATGGCCAGATGGTGTTAAGCGGTTCTGCGCCCGTATCACAGATGCAGGGCTATGCTGCAGAGATGACTGCCTATACGAGAGGTCTGGGACACCTGTCCTGTACCCTGAAGGGCTACGGTCCCTGCGCAAATGCGGACGAGGTGATCGTGGCCATGGGCTATGATTCCGAGGCGGATATTCTGAATCCGACGGGCTCCGTGTTCTGTGCCCATGGAGCAGGCTTTTACGTACCTTGGAATCAGGTTTTTTCCTATATGCATCTGGACAGCGTGCTGCGTCCGAAAAAGGAGCCGAAAGAAGCGGGACTGGAGACGGCGAGACGCAGTCAGTCGTCTCTGGGAGCCGTGGATCCGAAGGAGCTGGATGAGATCTTTGAGCGGACTTACGGGCCGATCCGGCGCGACCGTCAGGGTGTGGGTCGGGTGGAGCGCAGCTTCCGGAAGGAATCGGAGGATACAGAAAAGCGGGAAATTAAGTTCCGTAAAAAGGAAAAAGAATATCTTCTGGTGGATGGTTATAATATTATTTTTGCATGGGAAGATCTGAAAGCGCTGTCAGAAATCAATCTGGAGTCTGCCCGTGGAAAGCTGATGGATATTTTGTCCAATCTGCAGGGCGCGCTGGGCTGTACCCTGATTCTGGTCTTTGACGCTTATCGCGTGGAAGGCGGAACCAGAGAAATCTTTAAATATCACAACATTCATGTGGTGTATACAAAAGAAGCCGAGACAGCGGATCAATACATTGAGAAGACGGTTCATGAGCTGGGACGCAAGTACCAGGTGACAGTGGCTACCTCCGACGGCCTGGAACAGGTGATTATCATGGGTCAGGGGGCATCAAGGCTTTCGGCTGCGGGACTGCGGGAGCTGGTGGATGTAACCGGCAGCGAACTCAGAGAGACACTGGAGAAGAAGCCTGTGGGTGGAAAAAACTATCTGTTTGAAAACCTGTCTGATGAAGTCCGTGGCTGGATAGAGGAGATTCTGGCAGCAGAAGAATGACAGAATTTTACAATTACATAAAAAAGATGCCTTCAGTGAAAAACAAAGTAGGAAAAGAGAAAACAGATTCAGGAGTGAATTTTTACATGAATAAAAAAGAAATTGCGGAAATCAAGAAGCAGTTTACCCCCCAGAACTGCGCGCTGACCAGACTTTGCGCATGTTATGTGGACGGCGAGAAGAATAAAAAAAGTGAGATGAAGGAAGCCTTTCTCGCTCAGTCCGAGGAAGAATGCTTCAAGTATTTTGAAATTTTCCGGAAGAGCCTGTCCGGCACCGTGGGAAAGAACTTGGTAAATCTGGAATTCCCCCTGGACGCGGAGATGGAAGGCGGGCAGCAGGAGTTTTTGCTGAAGCTTCGCGACAGTAAATTGAAGGATGATGTGCTCCTGGAGCAGTTCTATGATAAAATCATAGAGAACTACGAGTATGGCGAGAACTATCTGATTCTGCTGGTACACGGCATGTACGATGTGCCGGGAAAATCCTCTGATAATGAGGAAATGTTCGACGCATCGGATGAGGTATATGAATATCTGCTCTGTACCATCTGCCCGGTAAATCTGTCCAAGGCGGGCTTAAGCTACGATGCGGAGAGTAACCGCTTCGGCTCCCGCGTCCGGGACTGGCTGGTGGATCTGCCCATGGCGGGATTCCTGTTCCCGGCCTTTCAGGATCGCAGCACAGATTTACATAGTATGCTTTACTATTCCAAAAATGCGGAAGAACTGAAAGATGATTTCGTGGAGGGAATGTTCGGCTGCGGTACGCCATTGACAGCCGCCGATCAGAAGGACACCTTCAATGCCATGATCGAGGAGACGTTGGGCGAAGAGTGCGATTACGAAGCCGTCCGCAACATCCATGAGAGGCTCTACGAGATGGCGGAGGAAAAAAAGGATGAGCCGGAGCCGCTGGTGCTTAGCAAGGCGGAGGTGAAGCAGCTCTTTGCGGAAAGCGGCGTGGAAGCAGAAAAAATGACGGAGCTTGAGGAGCGCTATGAGGAATCCACCGGGGCCAATACGGAATTTCTGGCATCCAATGTGATGAATACAAGAAAATTTGAGATCAAAGCTCCGGATGTGGTGATTCAGGTAAATCCGGAACGGGCGGATCTGGTGGAAACCCGTATCATTGACGGCAGGCAGTGCCTGGTGATTCCGGTGGATGACCGGGTGGAGGTAAATGGAATTTCGGTTCGCACAATGCGGACAGGAAGCTACAGTGAGCGAATGGGTGAAGGAGAGGAATAATTCATGCGGGAGCAGTTGACAAAGCAGGATGTGGAGAAGATTCAGCAGGAAATCGAGCACCGGAAGCTGGTGGTCCGGAAAGAAGCCATTGAGGCGGTCAAAGAAGCACGGGCCCATGGAGATCTGAGCGAGAATTTTGAATATTATGCTGCTAAGAAGGATAAAAACCAGAATGAAAGCCGCATCCGCTATCTGGAGAGAATGCTGAAGACGGCAGAAGTGGTGGAGGATCATTCGGGAGCTGACGAGGTCGGCATGGATACCAAGGTAGTGCTTTACTATGAAGATGAGGATGAGACCGAGGAAGTGAAAATCGTCACATCTATCCGGGGAAATTCCCTGGAGGGTCGTATCAGCATCGAATCACCGCTTGGCAAAGCCCTTCTGGGACATAAGGCCGGTGACCGTGTCTATGTCCGGGTAGGCGACGGCGGCTACGACGTGCAGATCCGCTCCATCGACAAGGACGGCGGCGAAGAAGAAAGCATCCGTAAATTTTAAGGAGACGGGTCTGCGGCCTGTGCCCTGAACGTCCGTACCAAGATAAATACAAAGAAAAACGGGGAAATGTTATGAATACAACAACCATGGTCCCATTTGTCAAATGGGCCGGCGGCAAGCGACAGATGCTGGAGCAGCTCTGTATCCGTATGCCGGATACTTACAACGCGTATTATGAGCCCTTTGTGGGCGGAGGGGCAATGGTACTGTCTCTGGCGCCGGAGAAAGCCCGGATTAACGATATCAACCAGGAGTTGGTTCACACCTACACCGAGATACGGGATCATCTGGACGCGCTTCTGGAGAAGCTGATGGAACTGGACAAGGTTACCTGTACTCGGGAATTTTATTATGAGCTGCGCAGCCGTTATAATGAGAAGCGCTTAAACAGTTCTTACGATACCGAGATGGCAGCCCTGTTCATTTACCTGAATAAGCATTGCTTTAACGGTCTTTACCGGGTCAATACCAAGGGCGAGTTCAACGTTCCCTGGAATCAGAAGCAGTCGATCCGCTCCATGGATATGGAGAATATCAAGGCTATTTCCGCTTATCTGAAGTCCGTGACCATCACCTGTCAGGATTTTGAGCAGGCCCTTGCAGGTGTGCAGAAAGGCGATTTCATCTACTTCGACAGTCCTTACGCGCCGCTGAATCCTACTTCCTTTGATTCCTATACCAAGGAAGGATTCACGGAAGAGGAACACCGCCGTCTGGCGGAACTTTTCCGGGAGCTGACGAAAAAAGGTGTCTACTGTATGCTGACCAATCACAACACGGAACTGATTCAGGAACTGTATGAAGGCTTCCTGATTGAGGAGATCGACGTGCGCCGCGCCATCAATTCCGATCCGAAGAAGCGTCGGGGCAAGGAAGTGATCATTCGAAATTACGGGGAAGCGATCAGGCCGAAACGCAGAACCAGAAAAAAGTGATAAAAATTGCTGTGTCTTGCCAGACAGCCCGGATTCTGGTAAAATAATAGGAAATGAGGCCACGACAGGCTATTGGAAAGAGGAATGCGCGATATGAGTACGGACAATAGATTGATGATAAAAAATTTACAGAAACTGGATCATTTTTACGTTCTGACTTCGAAAGCAACGAATCTTCCCTTTGCGGAATGCGATTCGGAGACCTTTGACGATCAGACGGCGATATTTGAGCAGGAGCAGGATGCAAAGGAATATGCCGAAAAGCTGGAGGAAGAGAATCAGCCGACGGTGGTGACGGAGATTATCAAGGATAAGATGTCAGCTTTTTATACGGGACTGTATCTGACCGGTATCAATCGGGTAGCGTTCCACAACGGAGCAGGCTTCTGCTATCTGGATTTAAGCGCGGTTGTCACGGTGAAAAAGCCGGAGCAGAAGGACAATATGCCGCCGGTGATGAATGATTCGCTGCAGCTGACAGCCGTTTATTTTCTGCAGGAGCTGCGCCGCCCCAATCAGAATACGCCGGATCCGGAGCGTAATGCCCGTCTGCGGGAGATGGAGCAGGAGCTCATCGCGAACCTGCGTCGTTCCCGCTTTGTGCTGGCGTTGGATGTCACAGATGTGAAAGGGGCGTTGGATCTGACGAAGCCGAATCCGGATGTGAAGGTTCCCTATCTGAAGAATTCGACGGGTGATATTATTCAGCCGATTTTCTCCGATCTGTGGGAGTTTGAAAAGTTCCGCCAGAAGAATCCCCGGAAGCTGCAGGCTCTGTCCGCGCCGTTCCAGAAGCTGGTTCCGCCGCTGATTCAGAATGCGAAGGGCTTTGCGCTGAATCCGGCAGGCTTCAATCTACTGCTTCAGCGGGATAAGGTAGAAGCGCTGGCAAAACAGCAGTAAATTACGAATAGAAAAGGGAGTTACCGAAACGCCGGAATGGTGAATCGTTAACTCCCTTAATTACGCTTGTTTTCTGCCCTTCCGGGCATCTCGATACAGATTTTACACGTTGAAGCGGAATAGAATCACATCGCCGTCTTTCACCACATAATCCTTTCCTTCCAGACCTACCAGGCCCTTTTCCTTAGCAGCGGAATAGCTGCCGCAATCCAGCAGATCCTGATAATTGACCACCTCGGCACGGATAAAGCCACGCTCAAAGTCAGAGTGAATCTTACCGGCTGCCTGGGGAGCCTTGGTTCCGCGGGTAATGGTCCATGCGCGGGTCTCGGTCTCACCGGCGGTCAGGTAGCTGATAAGACCAAGCAGATGGTAGCTTGCGCGGATCAGCTTGTCCAGGCCGGACTCCTTCAGGCCTAAGTCTTCCAGGAACATGGATTTCTCATCATCATCCAGCTCGGAGATTTCTTCCTCAATCTGTGCGCAGATGACAAATACCTCGCTGCCGTTCTCGGCTGCGTATTTCCGAACGGCTTCCACATGTGGGTTGGACGCGCCGTCGTCTGCCAGATCATCTTCGCTTACATTGGCTGCGAAAATCACGGGTTTGTAGGTCAGCAGGTTGTAGCTGGTCAGCCATGCCTGTTCATCCTCGTCGTCTGTGGTGAAACCGGAAGCCATTTTTCCATCCTCCAGCCATGCCTTCAGACGGTTCAGAAGCTCCAGCTCCTTGGCTAGGGTCTTATCATTGCGGGCGCCGCGGACCGTCTTGGAAATACGGCGCTCCAGAATCTCCAGATCGGAGAAAATCAGCTCCAGATTGATGGTTTCGATGTCACGGATGGGATCGACGCTGCCGTCTACATGGATGACATTGGGATCCTCAAAGCAGCGGACTACGTGTACAATAGCGTCCACCTCGCGGATATTGGCCAGGAACTGATTGCCCAGGCCCTCGCCCTTGGACGCGCCCTTTACCAGACCTGCGATATCCACAAACTCAATGACCGCCGGGGTTACCTTGGCGGAATGGTACATATCTGCCAGCAGTCCCAGACGGGCGTCTGGTACGGCTACCACACCCACGTTGGGGTCGATGGTGCAGAAAGGATAGTTGGCGGATTCAGCGCCTGCCTTGGTCAGGGAATTGAACAGGGTACTCTTGCCGACATTCGGCAGACCCACGATACCTAATTTCATGTGATCTATATCCTCCTTAAAACCATATGATTTCAAAACATTTACAGTATACTATAGCATACTCGGCGGGAAATGTAAATTCTCAGATGGGAAAGATTCGACCAAAATAGTCGGGAATAACCGGGATAAACGAAAAAACAGCCGCATAGGATAGAAAAAGGAGCGAAAGCCGCAGGAGGCGTGATTTTGAAAAGCCTGATTCTGTCTGTGATGGAGCAGTACGGGTATCCCGGGCTCTTTTTTCTGATTTTCCTGGAAAATGTATTCCCGCCCATTCCCTCAGAGGTGATTTTGCCTTTTGGCGGATTTTTGACAATTCATACAGCCTTAAGCGTGCCGGGAGTTGTATGCTTCGCGACGCTTGGTTCCCTGGCTGGGGCTGTGGTGCTCTACGGAGCAGGATATCTTTTAAATCGGGAGCGGCTGACCCGTCTGGTGGATGGAAAAGTGGGAAAGCTTCTACGCCTGAAGGGAGAAGATATCGCAAAGGCAGACGAATGGTTTCGGAGAAAAGGGCGCATAACGGTCTTTTTCTGTCGCTGCGTTCCGGTAGTGCGCAGTCTGATTTCAGTTCCGGCTGGCATGAGCCGCATGGAATTCCCATTATTTCTCCTCTATACCGCAGCCGGAACTCTGATCTGGAACATCCTTTTAGTATCCCTTGGGGCGTTCATGGGCGAATCCTGGAGTTATATTGCCTGGCTTGTGGGGGAATACTCCCATGTGATGCTGATTATACTGGGAATCAGCGCCCTGAGTGGAGTGCTTGGTTTTTATATAAGAAGAAAAAATTAAGAAATTCTGAAGCATTTTGTAAAAAGAAGTGGAAATGACACAAGTTATATCAATAAAACAACAATATCTTGTATGTATGAAAATGCAAAAAACAAGATATTGTTGTTTTGCGTTTGTGCAAAATACACAGAAAAAGGACTTGCTTTTTATGAAAATTTAAGATATTATTAATCCATAAGTGGTGAATAGTGGTGGAAAGTGGTTTGAAAGTGCATTTAAGTGGTAGATAAGAACCAGAAACCGATGAAAGTGGGGTGACGCTATGTTCCGGGGCGAATATAACCATACGGTAGACACCAAGGGCAGGCTGATCATTCCTTCTAAGTTTCGGGAAAAGCTCGGTGACGAGTGCATTGTGACAAGAGGATTGGATGGCTGCCTTTTCGTATTTCCCATGAAAGAATGGGAAAACTACGAAGAAAAGCTGAAGCAGCTCCCTATGACCAATAAGAATGCGCGTTCTTTTGTACGTTTTCTGACTGCGGGCGCCACTTCCTGTGAGTTTGACAAGCAGGGAAGAGTACTGATTCCGGCAACCTTACGGAAGTTCGCGGGAATTGAAAAAGACGTTGTACTGGCCGGACTCCTGAACCGTATCGAGATCTGGAGTGAGGAGAAGTGGAACGAGAACAACAATTACGAAGAGATTGACATGGACGAGATTGCAGGTCAGCTGACAGAGCTTGGTCTGGATATCTAACAATAAAGGGGACAGACATGGAATTTTCACATGTATCCGTCTTACTGCATGAGACGATTGAACAACTGCATATCCGTCCGGATGGAATATACGTAGACGGTACGCTGGGCGGCGGCGGACATTCTTATGAGATTTGTAAGCAGCTTTCGGATAAAGGAAGGCTTATCGGAATCGACCAGGATGCGGACGCCATTGCGGCAGCGGGAGAGAGACTGAAGGAATTCGGCGACCGGGTAACTATCGTCCGAAGCAATTACTGCAATATGCGCCGGGAGCTTCAGAATCTTGGCATTGACCATGTGGACGGCATCGTGCTGGATCTGGGGGTTTCTTCCTATCAGCTGGACGCGGCAGACCGGGGGTTTACCTACCGGGTGGACGCCCCGCTGGACATGCGTATGGATCAGCGCCAGACGAAGACGGCCCGGGATATTGTAAATGGCTATACAGAGCATGAGCTGTACCGGGTCATCCGGGATTACGGCGAGGAAAAGTTCGCAGCCAATATCGCGAAGCATATTGCGTTGGCCAGAGAGAAGAAGCCCATCGAGACCACCGGAGAACTGACGGAGATTATCCGGGCGGCGATTCCGGCGAAGATACGGGCCGTAGGCGGACATCCGGCCAAACGTACCTTCCAGGCCATTCGCATTGAGCTGAATCAGGAGCTGGAGGTACTGAAGAACTCACTGGATGATATGATTGATCTGTTGAATCCGGGCGGCAGAATCTGTGTGATAACCTTCCATTCCCTGGAAGACCGGATAGTAAAAACCATATTTAAAACCAATGAAAATCCCTGTACCTGCCCTTCTAACTTTCCTGTGTGTGTGTGTGGTAAAAAACCGAAGGGCAGGTCACCGATTAGAAAGCCGATTGCTCCCGGTGCGGAGGAATTGGAATATAATAAGCGATCCAAGAGCGCGAAGCTTCGCGTCTTTGAACGGATCGGGAGTCAGGAAGCGTAAAAATGGCAGAGATCAGAAGCATTTATACGAATAACAGAACAGATGGAAAAACAGAACGCAGAACCACCTATGTGGATGGAGCGGCGGTCCGCAAGCTTCGGGCCGGCGAGCAGCCGGAGAGACGACGCAGGCAGGAAGACCAGTTTTCCGTGCATACGGTCCGCAGAGTAAAGGCGAAGGAACGCATGGGCCTGGGATATGGCATGTTTCTGGCAGTAGCGCTGGGCGTGGCCATGTGGGTCTGTGTGGGATATCTGAAGCTGCAGGCGGACAACACCGCCCGGGCAAAGAACATCACGGCGCTGGAGACGCAGCTTTCCACGCTGAAGGATGAGAATGACGATGAATATAACCGGGTGACGACTTCGGTGGATCTGGAGAAAATCCGGGACATTGCCATGAATGAGCTTGGCATGGTATACGCAAATGAGGATCAGGTAGTACTTTACGACGATGAGGGGAGCGATTACGTAAAGCAGTATGCCGAGATCCCGGAGGACGATAAGAGTCTCAAGGGAGCGCTTGGCACGATTAGCAGGTGAGTAATTTGAACGATCGTACAGAGAAAAAAAGAAAACCGAGAGCGCGGATGCAGGCGCTGCTTACCAACCGAATGAAGCGTAAGCTGGCGCTGGTATTCGCGCTCATTGTGCTTGCTCTGCTGGGAGTGAGCGTAAGGCTGGCTTATATCAATAAAACCAGCGGAGATAAGTATACGAAAAAAGTACTGGCGCAGCAGGATACCAACAGTACTACGCTGCCATACAGAAGAGGCGATATTCTGGATCGCAACGGCACAATTCTGGCTACCAGTGAAAAGGTTTACAATCTGATTCTGGATCCGAAGGTACTGTGGCAGAACCAGGACAAGGAGGATGCGGAGAAGGACTGCGTGGAACCGACCATCAAGGCGCTGGTGCAGTATTTTGAACTGGATGAGTCAGAACTTCGAACCACCTTAAGCGAAAAGAAAGACAGCAGCTATGTTATCTTAAGAAAACAGCTGAGTAAAGACGAAATTGCTGATTTTAAGGCAGCGCAGGAGGACAAAGAAACCGAAAATAAAATCAAAGGCGTCTGGTTTGAGGACTCTTATATCCGTCGTTATCCGTACAATTCTCTGGCCTGCCATGTGATTGGATATACCGTTACGGGAAATCAGGGGCAGACCGGTATCGAAGAAGAATACAGTGATACCCTGAACGGCATCAATGGCCGCAGCTACAAGTACCTGAACGAGGATCTGGAGCAGTCTACCTCGGTAAAGAAGGCCGTAGATGGCAATACAGTGGTGTCTACGATTGACGCAACCCTGCAAGGCATTGCAGAGAAATACATTGGCAAATTTATCGAAGATTATACGAATAAAAGCGTGGAAGGACCGGCGGCGAAGAATATTGGCGTGCTGATGATGAATCCCCAGACCGGCGAGATTCTGGCCATGGCGGGTGATGTGGATTTCGATCTGAATAATCCTCAGGATCTGGTGGGCAATGGCTACCTGACCCAGGAGCAGGTGGATGCCATGTCCGAGGAGGAACAGCTGGACGCCAAGAACCAGATGTGGCGAAACTTCTGCATCAGCGACGGATACGAACCCGGATCAACCGTAAAACCCATGACGGTGGCAGCGGCTCTGGAGCTGGGCCTGGTCAATGATTCCACCACCTTCCTCTGCGACGGCGGACAGGTTATCGTACAGGGCCAACCCAAGATTAAATGCGCGAAGAAGACCGGCCACGGTATCATTTCCCTGGAAGGCTCCCTGATGTTTTCCTGCAATGACGCCCTGATGCAGATGGGCGCCATGATTGGTTATGATAACTTTCTGAAGTACCAGCAGATCTTTAACTTCGGTCTGAAGACCAACATCGATCTGCCCGGCGAGACCAATAACGCGTCGACGGTATTTACGAAGGACACCATGGGTCCGGTGGAGCTGGCGACCAGCTCTTTCGGTCAGGGCTTCAATACGTCTATGATTCAGGTGGCTTCGGCCTTTTCTTCCGTTATCAATGGCGGTTATTATTACCAGCCCCACGTGGTGAAGAAGATTCTGAACGCGGAGGGCGGCACCGTGGAGACTGTCAATCCGGTGCTGGTGCGCCAGACCATTTCCAATAAGACGTCTTCCATGATCCGGCAGTACCTGTATCACACCATGTACGGAACTGCGGACGCCAACGGCAATAACCCCACCGGTAAAAAGGGCCGCGTAGCAGGTTATACTATGGGCGGTAAGACCGGAACGGCTCAGAAGGTTCCCCGTTCCGCCAGAAAATATCTGGTGTCATTCATCGGCTTTGCGCCGGCGGATAATCCCCAGGTAGTCTGCTATGTGGTGGTGGACGAGCCCAACGCGGACAGCCCGACGACTCAGGCAAGCAGCGCTTTTGCCCAGGAGATATTCAAAAATATTATGAAAGAGGCTATGCCATATCTGAATATTCCGAGAAACGCAGAGATTCCGGAAGACATGAAGGAGGAAGTGGCGGCTGAGGAAGCGGCCCGGGCAGAGCAGGAAGCAGAAGAAGAGGAGACGGAAGAGGAAACTCCGATTGAAGAAGGTACACTGGTGGATCCGAATACCGGCGAGACTGTGAAGATGCCTACGGAAGAAGAGGTAGAGGCAGAAGGCGACAGTGGTCCGTTGGATGACTATGAAAGCCCGATTCTTCCTGAGGACGGAAGCAACCCTGCAGAGACAGAATAAAATCAGAAACCCCATAATAGGTTGTAACAAACCGATTATGGGGTTTTTATGAAAGAAAAGGAAACGAAAAGCAGAACATATAACCGGAAGAAGCTGACGCTGGTGTTCTGCGTGTGTGTGCTGATGCTGGTGGGTCTGGTGGCGAGGCTGGTGCGGTTAATGGTTTATGAGGCGGACTATTATCAGGAACTGGCGGAGGATCTGCACCAGCGGGAGCGGAGCATCAAGGCAGCCCGGGGAAGGATTCTCGACCGGAATGGTACGGTATTGGCTTCCAACCGTACCGTGTGTACCGTGTCGGTGGTACATAGCCAGCTGACCGATCCGGAGGCGGTAATTACGGCGCTTTCACGTGAACTGAATTTGCCGGATGAGCAGGTACGCGGACGGGTGGAGAAATACAGCTCCATCGAGCGGATCAAGGCCAATGTGGACAAAGAAACCGGCGACCGCATCCGTGCCCTGGAACTGGCCGGTGTGAAAATTGACGAGGATTATAAGCGCTCTTATCCTTACGGTTCCCTGGCGTCCAAGGTGCTTGGCTTCACCGGCGGCGATAATCAGGGCATCATCGGACTGGAGGTCCGGTATGATTCCTATCTGCAGGGGCAGAACGGTACAATTCTGACGCTGACAGACGCCCGGGGTATCGAACTGGCCGACGCGGGCGAGGAGCGGGTGGAACCGGTGCCGGGGGCAGATCTGAGGGTCAGTCTGGACTATAATATCCAACTCTACACGGAGCAGGCGGCAAAGAAGGTCCGGGAAGAAAAACAGGCCGCCTATGTATCGATTCTGGTCATGAACCCCCAGAATGGCGAGATCTACGCCAATGTAAATGTGCCGGAGTTTGATTTGAACAATCCCTATGACCTGACGGCGTATCTTGCGGACACCGGACAGGACGCAGCAGCGCTTGCCGGGGAGCAGAAGCAGGATCTGCGCAATCAGATGTGGCGGAACCAGAGCATCAATGATACCTACGAGCCGGGGTCTGTTTTTAAGGTGGTGACGGCGGCAGCCGCATTGGAAAAAGGCGTGGTGAATCTAAACGATACCTTCAACTGTCCGGGCTTCCGCATGGTGGAGGATCGGCGGATCCGCTGCCATAAGGTGAGGGGACACGGGAGCGAGACCTTTGTACAGGCCATCGAAAATTCCTGCAACCCGGTTTTTATCGATATCGGTCAACGGGTGGGCGCAGAGGATTTCTACGGGTATTTCCGGCAATTTGGCCTGATGGAGAAGACAGGAATTGATGTGCCCGGAGAGGCCAATATTATCATGCACAAACTGGAAAATATTGGGTTAGTCGAGCTGGCGACCATGTCCTTTGGGCAGTCCTTCCAGATTACGCCCATGCAGATGGCAGCTACGGTCAGTTCCATCATAAATGGCGGGATTCGGATTACGCCTCATTTCGGGATTGCCATTGAAAATCAGGATGGAAAGGTGCTGAAGAAGCTGTCCTGGCCCAAAGGGAAACGGGTGGTGCGCGCTGAAACCTCAGAAACCATGCGCTTTTTGCTGGAAAAGGTGGTGTCCGAGGGCGGCGGAAAGAAGGCGTACATTGAGGGTTACCGTATCGGCGGCAAGACGGCCACATCCCAGACGCTCCCCAGAGGCACCGGACGCTACATTTCCTCGTTCATCGGTTTTGCTCCGGCGGACAATCCGCAGGTTTTGGCCATGTGCGTGATTCACAATCCCCAGGGGGTCTATTACGGCGGCACCATCGCCGCTCCGGTCGTCCGGGATATTTTTGAAAATATTCTTCCCTATCTTGGCATTGAAAAAACGGAAGAAAAGGCTTATAATGCAGATTAGCCATAAGAGAAATAAGTATGAGAGGTAGATTGGTTATGGATTTGAAAACACTGATATTTCCGGTTCTGATATCATTTGCTATCAGCGCGGCTCTGGGACCCGTTGTGATTCCACTGCTTCGCAAGATGAAATTTGGCCAGACAGAGCGTGAGGAGGGACCCAAGAGCCATCTGAAGAAGACGGGTACGCCGACCATGGGCGGCGTCATGATTCTGATTGCCATTATTGTAACATCCCTGATTTACGCAAAGGATTTCCCAAAGATTATCCCGGTGCTTTTTGTGACCGTGGGTTTTGGCATTATCGGATTTCTAGATGATTATATCAAGATTATTCTGCACCGCTCCGAGGGCCTGACGCCCGGACAGAAGATGTTCGGCCAGTTCCTGGTGACCGGCGTATTCATTTTTTACTATTATAACCTGACCGGCGGCGACATGGCTATGCTGATTCCGTTCTGGCCGGGACACTATCTGCATCTGGGCTGGCTGGCTATTCCGGTGGCCTTTCTGGCTATCATCGGAACGGTCAACGGCGCCAACTTTACCGACGGCCTGGACGGCCTGGCTTCCAGTGTCACCGTACTGATTGCCGTATTTTTCACAGTGGTTGCAGTGGGAACCGGAAGCGGTCTGCATCCGATTACCTGCGCAGTGGTGGGAAGCCTGATGGGATTCCTGCTCTTTAATGTATTTCCGGCCAGCGTCTTTATGGGCGATACCGGATCTTTGGCTTTGGGCGGCTTTGTGGCGGCCACGGCTTACATGATGGATATGCCGATTTTCATTCTGATTGTGGCGCTGATTTACTGGGTGGAGATTCTGTCGGTTATGATTCAGGTAACTTATTTTAAGATGAGCGGTGGAAAACGTATCTTCCGTATGGCGCCGATTCATCATCATTTCGAGCTGGGCGGCTGGTCTGAGACCCGTGTCGTGGCGGTATTTTCCATCGTGACGGCACTGCTGTGCCTGGTTGGCTTACTGGCGCTTTAAGGAGGATATGGGAAATGATTACGGATAAAAAGATAGTAGTGATTGGCAGCGGTGTCAGCGGCGTCGGCGCGGTAAAGCTTCTGGAGGCGGCGGGCGCGGTGCCGACCCTCTATGACAGCAATGAGAAACTGACGGAAGCGGAAGTACGGAAAAGACTGCCCGAGGGCAGCAAGTGCAAGGTTGTGCTGGGCGAATTCCCGGAGAATTTAAAGAAAGAGACTGAGCTGGTCGTGTTAAGCCCGGGCGTGCCGGTGGATCTGCCGTTGGTGGAGGAGCTGCGCACGAACGGCGCAGCCATCTGGGGTGAGGTGGAGCTGGCTTACCATTTTGGCAAGGGCAAAATTGCGGCCATTACCGGAACAAACGGAAAAACTACAACAACAACCCTGGTGGGAGAGATTTTCAAGAGCTATTACCCGGAGGTCTTCGTGGTGGGTAATATCGGAACCGCCTACACCCAGGAGGCGCTGAAGATGACCGACAATAGCGTGATCGCTGCGGAGATCAGCAGCTTCCAGCTGGAGACCATCGAGAACTTCCACCCAAAGGTCAGCGCTATCCTGAATATCACGCCGGATCATCTGAACCGCCATCATACCATGCAGTGCTATATCGAAACCAAGGAGAAGATCGCGGAAAATCAGACCAGGGATGATACCTGCGTCCTGAATTACGATGATGAGGAGACCAGACGCTTCGGCGGGAGCTGCAAGGCCTCGGTTCTGTATTTCAGCCGGGAGCATATACTGGATCAGGGCGTATATATGGATGGAACAGCCATCGTCTATGCAGATGAGTCCGTCCGGACAAAGATCTGTGATGTGTCAGAACTGAAACTTCTCGGAACTCATAATTATGAGAACGTTATGGCAGCGGTGGCCATCGCGGCAGCCATGGGCGTGCCCTTCCCGTATATCCGTGAAACGGTTATTCATTTCACGGCTGTGGAGCACCGCATTGAGTTTGTGGCGGAGAAAAAGGGGGTTGCTTATTACAATGATTCCAAGGGAACGAATACCGATGCTTCCATCAAGGCAGTGCAGGCCATGAATCGTCCTACCATTGTTATCGGCGGCGGCTACGACAAGCACGTCACCTTTGACGACTGGATCGCGTGCTTTGGCGACAAGGTGAAATGGCTGGTGCTGCTGGGTCAGACCGCGAATCAGATTGCGGAGACTGCGAAGAAGCATGGCTTTACCCATATCGTATTTACCGAGAGCCTGGAAGAAGCAGTGCAGGTCTGCGCCGGCAAGGCAGAGAGTGGCGACGCGGTTCTGCTGTCTCCGGCCTGCGCAAGCTGGGGCATGTTCGATAATTACGAGCAGAGAGGAAGAATGTTTAAAGATTACGTCCGCGCGCTTCCCGAATAAAAAAAGGGAAGAAAAATAAAGCAGTGGGTTTAGGCCCCGGGACGGAGGTTTTATGACAGGTCCGGATTCCGCCGGAAAAGAGAAGAAGCACGGGAGTGGGGCTCCCGATTACGGCCTTGTGCTGACTGTGCTGCTTCTGGCGGGATTCGGACTTGTTGTGCTTTATAGCACCAGCTCCTGGAATGGGCAGGTGAAGTTCGCCGACCCGGCCTATTATCTGAAAAAGCAGCTTCTGGCCACAGCTCTGGGACTGGCGGCCATGTATGCGGTATCTTGCATTGATTATCATAAATGGGGAAAACTGGCAGGCCTGGGATACCTGATTTCCCTGCTTCTTCAGGTGGCAGTGCTGATCTTCGGTGACGAGTATAACGGTTCCAGGCGCTGGCTGGCAATCGGTCCGGTGTCCTTTCAGCCTTCGGAATTCGCCAAGGTGGCGGTTATCCTGCTATTAGCCCGGGTGATCAGCAGCCGTCTGCAGCGCATTGTGACTTTGCGGCAGATGCTGGGGGTTATGCTTCTGGCCCTGCCGCTGGTGGGCCTGGTGGGCACCAATAATTTGAGTACTGCCATCATTATCATGGGAATTGCGGTGATTCTGATTTTTGTGGCCAGCCCCGGTTATCTGAGATTTGTTCTGATCGGCGCAGGCGGCGCCGGTTTTCTGGCAGTGTTCTTGAGTCTGGAATCCTACCGCCTGGAGCGTCTGGCCATCTGGCGGCATCCTGAGGCTTATGAGAAGGGCTATCAGACCATGCAGGGGCTCTACGCCATTGGTTCCGGCGGCCTCTTCGGCGTGGGCTTCGGAGGCAGCCTTCAGAAGCTGGGCTTTGTGCCGGAGGCTCAGAATGATATGATTTTTTCGATTGTATGCGAGGAGTTTGGACTGATGGGGGCGGTACTTTTGATGCTGCTTTTTGTGCTGCTGGTCTGGCGGTTATACAGCATCGCGGTGCATGTGCAGGATTTATTTGGCTGTCTCATTGTAACCGGAATTCTGGGCCACATCCTGATTCAGGTGATTTTGAATATCGCGGTGGTGACCAATACAATCCCCAATACAGGGATCACCCTGCCCTTCGTCAGCTATGGCGGTACCTCAGTCTTATTTCTCCTGTCGGAAATGGGGATGGCTTTAAATGTGTCTCGTAATCACCCCCACGGGGAGAGCGGCATATGCTAAAGGTATAGCAGAGACGGGGAGAAGACATATGGATTATCTGGACATCGAGGGCGGTTACCCTTTACGGGGCGAAGCGCGTATACAGGGATCGAAAAACGCAGCCCTTCCCATTCTTTCCGGGGCTCTGCTTCATTCCGGTGTGACAGTGCTGAAAAACTGTCCGGATATCACGGATGTGACGGCCATGCTGGAGCTTCTGAGGGGCTGTGACTGTCAGGTGCGGCAGGAGCGTGGAGCGCTGGTCGTGGATGCTTCGGCGCTTATGCCGCTTCAGGCGGAGGAGGCCTATGCGGAGAAAATGCGATCATCGATCATGCTGCTGGGAAGTCTTCTTGGAAGGCTGGGGGAGGTGCGGCTTCCCTATCCGGGTGGCTGCGTCATCGGGGCCAGGCCCGTGGATATTCATCTGGCGGCGCTTACACAGATGGGCGCGAAAATAAAACTGGAAGAAAGTGGAATTTATGCAGTCTGCAGGAGTCCGCACGGCGCAGAAATTCATCTGCCCTTTCCAAGTGTGGGCGCCACGGAAAATGTGATTTTGCTGGCTGTAAAGGCTGAGGGCGAGACCATTCTGCACGGCGCGGCCCGGGAACCGGAGATCTGCGAGCTCTGCAGGTTCTTAAGAAGTATGGGAGCGCGTATCCGGGGCGAGGGGAGCGGACGCATCGTGATAGAGGGCGGACAACAGCTTTATGATACGGAATTTACCGTAATGCCCGATCGGATAGTGGCGGGCACCTATATGCTTTTACTGGCTGCCACAGGCGGCAGGATTCGACTCAGGGAAGCTCCCGTGGAACAGCTTGACAGTCTCTGGCCGGTGCTGTCAGAGCTTGGGGTGGAAAGCAAAACAGGGAAGGACGGTGTGAGCCTTACCAGGCGGGAAGTAAAACCCTGTCACCTTGCCATTTCCACCGCGCCTTATCCGGGTTTTCCGACAGATTTGCAGTCACCCCTCCTGGCGGTCCTGGCAGCTCTGCCCGGAGAGAGCAGGATTTGCGAGCGGGTTTTTGAGGCCCGTTATAAAATCGTGGAAGAGCTTCGGAAAATGGGCGCGGATATTACAGTAACAGGGGAAGAAGCCCTGGTGCGCGGCAGAAGCTTGCAGGGCGCGGCACTTACTGCCCGGGAGCTTCGGGGCGGGGCGGCCCTTTGCGTCGCGGCGGCTGCGGCTCAAGGGAAAAGCCGCATTTTACAGTATCCTTTTATTGCCAGGGGCTATGAAAATATAATCAGGGATTTGCAAGCACTCGGAGTTGTGATACACTAGACAAAACGAAAACAGATCAGAGGAAAAGCATGTTAAAATTTCGGGAACGTGAAAAAATAAAAACAAGAAAACGAAGGGGAAAAGGTCTGCTGACAGCGTTGCTGGTACTGATGACGCTGGCGCTTCTCACCGTCGGCGTCATTAGCCTGTTCAAAATCCGTACCGTGGAAATCACCGGCAACAGCTTTTACAGCGCGCAGGAAATTCAGGATCGAATCATTACGGATCGATATACAGAGAATTCCCTTTATCTCTATCTGAAATATAAGTATTTCAATAAAGAGGAAATTCCGTTTGTGGATAAACTGGAGGTGAGCCTTCAGGGACCCGGAAAGGTGAAAATCCGCGTGTATGAAAAGAGTGTTGTCGGCTATGTTACTTACATGGGGGCGAATTTCTATTTTGACAAAGACGGCGTAGTAGTGGAAAGCTCCACGGATGTGAAGGAGGATATTCCCTGCATTTCCGGCGTGCGTTTCAGTTCCCTGGCCATGTATCAGAAGCTGGCTGTGGAGAATGACAAAATTTTCGGCCGTATTCTGAATATCACCCAGCTGCTGAAAAAATATGAGCTGAGCCCGGATAAAATTGAGTTTGGGAAGGACCTTGCGTTGACCCTGTATTTCGGAAACGTGAAGGTGGCTCTTGGAAGCAACGATGATCTGGAAGATAAGATAGGACGGCTGCATGATATTTACAGCGATCTGGAGTCTCTGTCCGGTACCCTGCATATGGAAAATTATACCCTGGATTCCAAATTTATCAGCTTCGAAAAAGCGGATTCGACAGAGTAACGCAGAAAACGCGTATAGAAAAAATTAATTTTGGAAATGTTATAAATAGGGTTGATTAATTTTAGGAAAAAAGTTATCATGTATAGTATGAGAAAAATTGGAAGTTCTCTGCCTACGGGCTTAGATTTATAAAAATAGACTGGGAAAACAGGAGGTCAAGGTTTTGCTTGAAATTATGATGAACGATGCGGAATCCGCAGCCAGAATTATCGTGATTGGAGTCGGCGGCGCCGGCAATAACGCGGTGAACCGCATGATAGATGAGCAGATTGCAGGAGTAGAATTTATCGGAGTCAATACGGACAAGCAGGCGCTGCAGTTCTGCAAGGCGGAACGGGCCATCCAGATCGGCGAGAAGCTGACTAAGGGATTGGGTGCCGGAGCCAAGCCGGAGATCGGCGAGAAGGCTGCCGAAGAAAGCATCGAGGAGATTAAGGAAGCTATTCAGGGTGCGGATATGGTGTTCGTGACCTGCGGAATGGGCGGCGGCACCGGTACCGGCGGAGCGCCGGTTATTGCCAGACTGGCCAAGGATATGGGGATTCTGACTGTCGGTGTGGTTACGAAGCCGTTCCGTTTTGAGAATAAAGTACGTATGAAGAACGCGCTGGAAGGTATTCAGAAGCTGAAAGAGAGTGTGGATACCCTGATTGTGATCCCCAATGACAAGCTGCTGGAGATTGTGGATCGCCGTACAACCATGCCGGATGCTCTGAAGAAGGCAGATGAGGTTCTGCAGCAGGCGGTACAGGGAATTACCGACCTGATTAACCTGCCGGCCCTGATTAATCTGGACTTCGCGGATGTACAGACGGTTATGACCGACAAGGGTATTGCACACATCGGTATCGGTTCCGGTAAGGGCGATGACAAGGCCCTGGACGCAGTAAAGCAGGCTGTGGCCAGCCCGCTTCTGGAGACGACCATTGTGGGCGCTTCCCATGTTATTATCAATATTTCCGGAGATATCTCCCTGATGGATGCCAACGACGCCGCAAGCTATGTACAGGAGCTGGCAGGTGATGACGCCAACATTATCTTTGGTGCGATGTACGACGATACATACACCGATGAAGCTACCATCACCGTCATTGCCACCGGACTGGATGAGAACAGCAGCACCAAGGTTCTGCCGAAGAACAGCAGTTTTGGAAAGATGCCCACAGCTGCGAAGACAGGCTTTGAAGCTTCCGCCCAGAGCGCCGGCACACAGACTTCCGCCGAGCCGCCGGTATTCAAGCCCCTGCCGGGATTGAATATTCCGAAGCGTCCGGAGAGCAGAGTCCAGGTGGACGAATTGAAGGTTCCGGAATTCCTGCAGAGACATAAATAAACCGAGAACGTATGAGAATCAAAAAAGCCGTGGCGATTGCTTCCACGGCTTTTTAAATGGAGGAACAGGATGAATACCATTACCATAGAAGAATTGATGAAACAAAAGCCCGAGACTATAACAGTTCTGGATGTGCGTCCGGCGGACGAATACCGGAGAGGAACCTTCGACGGAGCGATCAGCATGCCCATGAAGGAGATCCCGGAGCGCAAGGAAGAGATTCCCAAGGACAAACCGGTGTATCTGCTCTGTCATACCGGTGAGCGCAGCATGGAGTATGTGGACTATCTGGAGCAGAACGGCTACGACGCCTGGAACGTGGAAGGCGGTTACCGCGCCTATTTGCGTATGCAGCTGGCCAGTTTTGTGCAGGAAGAGGACGCCCGCAAAGAGAAAACGGCGGAAATCGAGCGCAGCATTATTAAAAAATTCCGGAAACCTATATGGCGCAAATTCACCCAGGCTATCACGGATTACGATCTGATTCAGCCTGGAGACAAGATTGCGGTCTGCATCTCCGGCGGAAAGGATTCCATGCTGATGGCCAAGCTCATGCAGGAACTGCAGCGCCACGGCAAATATCCCTTCGAACTGGTATTCCTGGTGATGAACCCGGGCTACAATGCGGATAACTGGAAAATCATTCAGGACAACGCCAAGGTACTGGGCATTCCGCTTACCGTCTTCGAGAGCGAGATCTTCGACATCGTGGCCGGTGTGGACCGCAATCCCTGTTACCTCTGTGCCCGCATGCGCCGGGGTAACCTGTACGCCGAGGCCAAGGCCCTGGGCTGTAATAAGATCGCTCTGGGACATCATTTTGATGATGTGGTCGAGACCATCCTGATGGGGATGCTCTACAGCGGCAAGATCGAGACTATGATGCCCAAGCTTCATAGCAAGAATTTCGAGGGTATGGAGCTGATCCGCCCCATGTACAAGATCAAGGAAGAGGACATCAAAGCATGGCGCGACTATCACAAGCTCCATTTCATCCAGTGCGCCTGCCGTTTCACTGAGAACTGCGCCACCTGCGGCGGCGAGCGGGGCTCCAAGCGCGACGAGATGAAGGACCTGATGAAGCAGTTCCGTGCCACCAGCGACGTCATCGAGTCCAATATCTTCCAGAGCGTCCACAATATTAACCTACGGACGGTCATCGGATATCACAAGGATGATGAAGTGTATAACTTCTTAGACGATTACAATGAGCGTTAGAAAAATTTAATACGTACGAAGATAGAAATATCCCCTCTCACCTGGAACGCATTGTTTTCCTGCTTTCGTTCGCGCGGCTTATTCGCGCCTGACCGCCAAACTCGGCCCTACGGGCCTCAAACAGTGGCTCCTTCAGGCGCTGCCAGCGCAAACAAAAGCTGTGGAAAACAAGCTAAACCAGGTGAGAGGGGATATTTCTATCTTCTGCTTATTGAAAGACGATAGGAATTTTACATGAGGAATTTCTCTATCTTCGTCCGTTTATTATTGTCGAAATAAGTAAGATAAATCTATCCCCCATCCCCCACATAGTTACAAATTTCGCGCCCCACCTTCCCTATAATGAAGAACAGAAAGAAGGTGGGCCGTGTACTACACGCTGTACATAGACGCGTTTTTCCTGCAAAATCTGCTGACGGATTATCTGTTGCTGACGGTGACGGGACGGATGCTGAAAATCAGGATTCCGGCATTCAGGAGACTTCTTGCAGCAGGAGTCGGAAGTCTGACGGTTTGTCTTGTCTACCTGGCAGGAGGACAGAACAGTCTGGCCGGAAAACTAATCCTGTATGGAACGGCGGCGGTCGGAATGATCTGCGTAAGTCTTCCGAAAAATCAGCAAGGCCTGTTGGGCAAAGCATTGTTTCTGCTGTACCTGAACGGCTTCCTGCTGGGAGGCATCTTCGGATGGCTTCGAAGTGCATTTGCCTTTCCGGTATATCCGTTTCTGTTCTTTACGCTGGTAAGCTACGAGCTGCTGAAGCTGACTGCCAGGCTTATATTTCGGCAGCAAGAACAGGAACGATGTGTATATTCCGTCACTATCCGGTACAGGGAAAACATCTGCACCGTCCGGGCGCTTCTGGACACGGGCAACAGTCTTCGGGATCCGGTCTTCGGAAAGCCTGTGAGCATCATCACAGCAGATCTGAAGGCGGCGCTTCTTGGGGAAAAGGAGATGGTTTTTTATCCGGTTCCTTATCACAGCGTAGGTCGGAAAAACGGTTTCCTTCCGGCCTTTTACGCAGATGAACTGGAGGTTACAGGACCGGACGGCGTGTGTATCCACACAGAAAAGCCTTTGCTTGGCATTACCAAAGAACCACTTTCTTCGACAGAAAATTACAGCATGATTCTGCATCCGGCCCTGTTGGAGCCATATAGCGCAGAGAATGCGGAAATGAGAGTGGGAGGAAAGAACAAGTATGCTTATCAAAGTAGCGATTCCAAATCAGATTCAGTTAAAGCTGATCCCTAATTTTTCCACCCTGTTTGTGGGAAGGAAAAATGAAATTCACTATATCGGCGGCGCGGAGGTGCTTCCGGCGCCCTTAAATGCGGAGGATGAGGCCCGGGCCATTGCGCGTCTTGGCACGGAGGAGGGCGGTGAAGCCCGCTCCCTTCTGATTGAGCACAACCTGCGCCTGGTGGTCTATATCGCGAAAAAATTCGACAACACCGGCGTGGGCGTGGAGGATCTGATTTCCATCGGAACCATTGGACTTATCAAAGCCATCAACACCTTCAACAGAGGAAAAAATATCAAGCTGGCCACCTACGCCTCCCGCTGTATTGAAAATGAGATCCTGATGTATCTGCGCCGCAACAACAAGACCCGCCTTGAGGTTTCCATTGATGAGCCCCTGAATGTGGACTGGGATGGCAACGAATTATTGCTGTCTGATATTCTGGGAACCGATGAGGACGTCATTTACCGTGATATCGAGACAGAGATGGAGCGAAAACTGCTTGACAAGGCCATTCAGACACTGTCTGAACGGGAGCGCACCATCGTGGAGCTTCGTTTTGGACTGAAAAATCCTCATGGCGAGGAGATGACCCAGAAGGAGGTGGCGGATCTCCTGGGAATCTCACAGTCCTATATTTCCAGACTGGAAAAGAAAATTATCCGCCGCCTGAAAAAAGAAATCATGAAATACGAATAAATTATTGCGCCAGATAATTCTGCATACATTTCAGCGCGTTTTTCTCCAGACGGCTGACCTGGGCCTGGGAAATGCCGATTTCATCGGCAACTTCCATCTGAGTCTTACCTTGGAAGAAACGGAGCTCAATGATATAATGTTCGCGGTCTGACAGCTTTTTCATGGCCTCATTCAGGGAGAGTTCTTCAATCCAGAGCTCTTCCCTGTTTTTTTTATCACTAATCTGGTCCATCACATAGAGAGTATCGCCACCCTCGGTGTAGACCGGCTCATAGAGGCTGACCGGGCTCTGGATAGCGTCCAGGGCAAAGACGATTTCCTCGTCCGGAATGCCGATTTCCGTGGCGATTTCGCTTAAGCATGGTTCCCTGGCATACTGGCGGGTCAGATTTTCCCTGGCGTAAATAGCCTTGTAGGCCGTATCCCGTAAGGAACGGCTGACCCGGATACTGTTGTTATCCCGGAGATAACGGCGGATTTCCCCGGCGATCATGGGGACTGCATAAGTGGAAAATTTGACGCCCAGGGTGTTGTCAAAATTGTCGATGGCTTTCATGAGACCGATACACCCGATCTGGAACAGGTCGTCCGCATTTTCCGAACTTCCTGAAAACCGCTTGATAACGCTCAAAACCAGCCGGAGATTGCCCTTGATATAAAGCTCCCGGGCGGTTGTGTCGCCCGCTGTAATCCGTTTCCATAAAGCGTCCTTTTCTTCCTGTGTCAGGACAGGCAGTTTTGCTGTATTTACCCCGCAAATTTCAACCTTATTCAGTGCCATCCGGTATACGCCTCCTGTAAAAATTTGATAATAACAAGATTTCCGAATGGAAATTTTTCTATGCAGGTTTTCTGAAAATAAAAAAAATATTAGACCTTGACAAAACAGATTCATTTTTGCAATGTATACAGAGAAAAGTGCAAAGAAATAGTGGCTATTGAAGTGAAAAGCTATGCTATGATTACAGACATATAAGGGGTAAGTAAAATGAATGTAAAGTGGATTGTAACCGATATGGACGGTACATTGCTGAACGGCAGAGATGAGATTGGAGCGCGCACAAAGGAGGCGCTGATGGTCTGTCAGAAAAAAGGTATCCGCCTGATTCTGGCCAGTGGCCGCAGCTATGTGCGGCAGATGCCCTACGCCAGGGAACTGGAGCTTCTGAAGTACGGTGGTTGTCTCATTGAAAATAACGGATTGACCGTCAACGACCTGACCGAGGGCGGACGCCATAAAAAGACCTGTCTCGGTCAGGCGGACGCAGAGCTGCTTTTTCCGAACCTTCAGAACTGGGAGGTGGAAATTCAGTGTTACGAGGACGACGCCATCCATTATTGGATTCCGGATTGGATGTGGCCCATTAAGGAGCGGGAGCGTGTTAAAAAAGGATATTCGGAGGATCACCCTATGGTGGCCGGAGCCTGGTCCTGGGTGACCGAGAATATCAATGGTTATCCCAGACTCATCGAGATTACGTCCATGGAGGAACTGCCGGACAGCCTGAATAAGATCAATGCCACGGACAATCCGGAGCGGATCAACGAGCTTTACAAAATGCTGACGGAGGCGTATGCGGACCGATACGAGATCGTCCGGACGGATCCCCGGCTCATCGAGATTGCGCCCAAGGGAATCACCAAGGGACGGACACTGAAGGAGCTGATGGAACGGGAGGGTATTAAGCCGGAAGAGGTCATCGCATTCGGAGACGGCGAAAACGATGTGGATATGTTCCACAGCGTAGCCTATGGTATCGCCATGGAAAACGCGGCGGATTATGTGAAGGATCACGCCTTTGCTGTGACTGGCAGCAACAATGAGGACGGCATTGCCCAGGCCCTTGAGAAATACGGTATTATCTGAGAAAGAAAGGCGGCGGAGCACATGAGAGAAATTCCAAAACCGAGACAGATTGAGATTTTCAGACAGCTGATGATGGCGGGTGTTCCTCTGGATATTGCTACCTTAAAGGAGAAGCTTCAGAAGAGCGAACGGACCATCCGGTATGATATGCAGGATTTGAAGCGGATTTGTCAGGAATACGGTATTGAAATTGGCTACCTGACTAAGAAAGGATATTTTATTCCGGCCGCCCAGAAGCCGGACTGTTCGGCTCTGCTGGTCCAGTGGGATAGCGGAAGTAAGGGAAGCTTCGTAGACGGCGATGAGGAACAGCGCTTTGCCAGTCTGTTTTTCTACCTGTTCAGCCAGAAAGGTTATGTGACTGCAGAAAAACTGGCGGAGGTTTATCTGGCTTCTAAGTCCACGCTGACCAGAGGCCTGGGCCGCCTGGAGGAATATTTCGGCGGAAGCTTCCGGCTGGATATCCGGAAGGCCCAGGGCTACCGACTGGAGGGCGACGAGCTTACGCTCAGAAAACAGGCGGTAAAGCTTCTGACCAAGCTCTGCGAGGAGGACAGCCGGGGCTGCAATCGACAGGAGCTTCAGAGGCTTTCCGCGGTTCTTCGCGATTATGGCGTCTGTACCGAGGGCTACCGGGTACGGGATGAGATTCTGGAGCGTATCATGGAGCGGATCATGTCCTATCTGGAAAATGGCGAGGAGAGGGAAAGCTTCGAGCTTCAGAGCCTCCGGCGGGACTTGGAGGAGCACCTGAAAAATTACCTGACCATGAGTGGATCAGACCGGCAGGAAGAAGAGAATGCCTATGTGCTCCAGGAGATTCAGGAATACTATTATTCCTATTTCCAGCTGGCAGAGAAGCTTGCGGAAATTATCGAGGACGAGATCGGGCAGAAGCTCGGTGTGATGGAAATCTGCTATCTGGCAGTTTACTTATATAAAAATGGAATTCAGGCGGAGAGCGAACGGAAAAATGTCATGGTGGTCTGCGCCACCGGTAAGGGCCTGTCCCATTTCCTGACGCTCCGTATCAAGCATGTATTCCCGATGCTGAATGTGGTGGGACAGGTTTCCCCCTATCAGCTTTTAAAGGCCAGTGATCTGAAGGGCGTGGATTTTGCCATTTCCACGATTCCGTTGGAGAACAGCGTGGTGCCGGTGGTGAAGATATCCGGCGTGCTGCTGGCGGAGGACATTCAGAGAATCCAGGATTTCCTGAAATACGGCAAGCTGGTGGACGAGCTTCCTATGAAGCAGAAGAACCAGGCCTCGTTCCAGTCCAAGCCCGAGATGCCCGTATCGGTACAGCTTCAGGGACAGAATTCCGGGAAAAATCTGGCCGAGGCAGCCGGAACCATGAGCGACCTGATTCTGGCGCTGCTGGAATATGTGGCCAAGCTTCCGCCCCAGATCCGGATGGGTCAGGACGCCATGCTGGGTCTGGTGATTCATATGAGCATGGCCGTGAAGCGCTGGCTCTCCGGAGAGGTCACCGAGGATCCCAACGGCGAGTTCAACCAGGAGTATTAACGGGTGAAAAAGGAATATCCGGATGTGTTCCTGATTATGGAGAAATTCTTCGAGATGTCGGAGACTACACTCCAGGTAAGAATACCGATTTCAGAGAGAACCGCGTTCTTTCTGTATATCATAGAGGAGGAATAGGATATGAAAGAGCTGGTATAAAAAAGATAGTTCTATCATATTTCCATAACAAGACTTTACATACGGGACAGAAGAAAAGGGCAGGAGGCTGCAAGGCCGACCTGCCTTTTTCACGTCCCCGAGCCGCAAAAGTATGGAAAAAACGCACAAAAACGGATCCGTGTGTATCATGCAAAATCACGAAAAACAGAAAACAGACGAAAAAACATTAGAAAAACAGAAAATATTCTGGTAATATTAAAATATAGTAGCTAATAAACCGTTTCGCTGACTGCGCGCGGTTTTTTTGTGTGAAAGATAGAACGACTGATGATAAGAGGGAGGTTTCTCATGTTTGAAAAAGGCGGCTATATTGTATATGGAACGACAGGCGTGTGTCTGGTGGAAGAGATTACGGGAATGAAGATGAAGGGAGCCTCCGGGGAGAAGCTTTACTATGTGCTTCGCCCCTGCTTTCAGAAGGGCAACACCATTTTCACACCGGTGGACAACAGTAAAATCGCCATGCGGGCCGTCATGAATAAGGCAGAGGCGGAAGCGCTGGTGGAGCGGATTCCGGAGATTGAGGAACTGACGGAGACAGACGATAAGGAACGGGAGCGCCTTTACAAAGAAGCCATCAAAAGCGGTAAGCCGGGGGAATGGATCCGGATTATCAAGACCTCCTATCTCCGGAGCCGGAAGCGTGAGGCGGAAGGCAAGCGGGCCACTACGGTGGACGATCGGTATTTCCATACGGCGGAGGAGCATCTGTATGCGGAGCTGGCTGTCGTGCTGGGAATGGAGAAGGACGATGTGCGACAGTATATCGGGCAGAAAATTGATCTGCTGGAGGTATAGATAGCGGATATGGTAGTGGGACGAAAAGCCGAAAAGGTTTTTCGTCCTTTTCAGATCCGGAAAAGAAAGAAAAACTTAAGAATTGGCAGATTGACAGGTGCAGCTGTTTATGGTAAGGTTTAATCAGATAAACCGGTTTAAAGCGATAGACTATATAACATGGAAAAGATATGGAGGTGCAAATTCTCAATGGAAGATTTAAAATTATACGACGCGGAATACCGTCTGCTGGAGATTGTATGGGAAAAGGAGCCCTTAAGCTCCACAGAACTTTACAAGGAATGCCTGCCGAGACTGGGCTGGAAGAAATCGACCACTTACACAGTGCTTCGAAAGCTGGTAGAACGGAAAATTCTGGAAAATGAGAATGGGGCTGTGACAGCCCTGGTAAAGAAGGAGACTGTGCAGCGTTACGAGAGCCAGGCTGTGGTGGAAAAATGGTTTGACCATTCTCTGCCGGGCTTTGTGGCAGCATTCCTGGGAGAGAAGAAGCTCAGCCGGAAAGAGGCTGAGGAACTGAAGCAGCTGATTGACACTTATCAGGAAGACGGGGAGGATATGAGATGACGGACTTTATGACGGTATTAGGGAATCTGACTCTGGCTGCTTCACTGGCGGTTCTGCTGGTTCTGGCGGTGCGGGTGCTTCTGGCGCGGCTGCCCAAGCGATATCTGACGTTTTTGTGGCTGCCGGTCTTCTTCCGGGCGGTGTGTTCGGTTTCATTTCAGTCGCCTTTCAGTCTTTACCGGATTCTGAATGGAGTGCCGGGTTTTCACTCGACAGGTGGCAGAATGACCTTTACTCTGGCCGGATACCAGAGCGCAAGGATAACAGCAGTGCTGGAGCGCATAGGAAGCGCACTGAGCGATGGAAAGGGCGCTGCGGCTGTAAATGCGGCGACGGTAACGGAGGCAGGAGCAGAGGTTATATTGGAAAATATCCTGTTTGGAATCTGGCTGGGCGGCGTGACAGTGGTGTTGCTTTACGGTCTGTTTTCCTGGCTGCGGCTGCGTAGGAAGACTGCTCTGGCAGTGAAGCTGGAAGAGGGCGTCTATGAGTCAGATTGGATAGGCTCTGCCTTCCTGATGGGCTTTTTCCGGCCGCGGATTTATCTCCCGGCAGGACTTACATCAGAAGAACGGATTCTGGTACTGACGCATGAGAAGACCCATAAGCGGCGTCAGGATTCCCGGGTAAAATTGCTGGCCTGGCTGGTATGTGCGGTACACTGGTTCAATCCCCTGCTGTGGCTGGCCTTTATACTGCTGGCCCGGGATATGGAGATGGCCTGCGATGAACAGGTGCTGGAACAGTTGGGGACGGAGGAAAAGAAGCGTTACAGTACCTTCTTGCTGAAGCTTTCCGCACCGGGCGCGTTTCTGACTGGTACGCCGGTGGCTTTCGGAGAGAATTCCGTGAAGAGCCGGATTAAGAATATTCTCCGATATAAAAAGACCAGGGCAGGAATCGCGGCGGCAGCCGTGGCGCTGGTGGCGGGCGCAGCCTGGTTCTGCCTGTCCAATCCGGCTTCGACTTTCGACGAGGACATCATCGGCGGCGCGGACGGTCCCACTTCCATCTTTCTGGCCGGAAAACTGAGCAGCGGAGATGATACGGCTTCCTTTGTATCCGGTGAAAATCTGAAGCTGGGTGGTGATGAGGAAAAAATTTACGAGGTGGTAAAAACCTTTGCGGAAGCGGCAGGCAATCGGGACGCGGATACCGTCTGGGAATTGTTGAGCCCGGTGCTGCAGCACAGTGACGACCTGGATATCCAGGTGCTGGAAGACGGGACCAAGACCATGGGCGTATCCAGCCCATTTCTGGCAGACGGCCCGACCATCAGCCTGAGCATTGGAGACGGCAATGCAGAGGCAGAGATTACCTATCCGTCCATGACCAGCGATCCTTTGTGGTGGTCCTGGAAGGATTATATTACACTGGAAAAGAACGGGGATACCTACCGTGTGACGGCCTGGAAAACGAAATATTACGATGATATCACCAGTGCTGCAGAATTTGAGGAGGCTTACCGGATGTGGCAGCCGGATTATCTGAAGCCCACGGACGAAACGGCAGATCTGGATTCCAGCTTCGCTTCCTATCTGGTACAGAACGATGTGGCAGAGTCCTATCCGTCTTATTATGGGGAAGCATTTTCCACACCGGCGAAGGCACTGGAGACGACTCTGCACGTGTCCGGCGGCATAGGGAAGACGGAAGACGCGGATGGCGGCGATGTGTGGGTAAATTATGAGTTCCCAGACGGAACCATCCGGGTGCGGATGACCCAGCCGGGCATCGACGAGGGCAGCCGGATCTGGGTGCCGAAGGAGATTCCCATGGGGTAAAGAGAAAATAGCCAATGTGAAAATGAATAGCGAAAGCGTACAAAAGGAACTGGAATAGAACTTGGATACAGTTCCTTTTTGCGGCCATTCTTTATGGCTGTCTATGCAGCTTTTCATCTATATCAACCAATATAATGTCCGGCCCGATTTGCCGGATCTTACACCAGGGAATCTCACACTCATTTTCTTTCCCCAGGAAGCCCCAGAGCTTTTCGCTGGTGGTGGTAAGTAACGCCAGGATACAGCCGTTTTTGGGATCAAAGACCAGATCGGATACACAGCCCAGGCGCTTGCAGTCATGGATATTAATCACATCTTTTTCACGCAGTTCACAGAAAGTCATGAGATGCTCCCGGAAGAAAGTTTCTTAAATTATTTTATGCAATAGAAACGGAGATGTGCAGAAGCTTAAAAATCTTTTTCCGGCGATTTCTTATCATTTCCTATGACAATGATTGACATAAAACCAGAAGATGTACTATACTGGAACCATCAAAAAACCGGAGGATAATGGAATGAAGTGCCCATTTTGCAGTCAGGAAAATACACGCGTGATTGATTCAAGACCGGCAGACGACAACAGCTCAATCCGCCGCCGCCGTCTCTGCGACGCATGCGGCAAGCGGTTTACCACCTATGAGAAGATCGAGACGATTCCGGTCATGGTAATAAAGAAGGATAACAACCGGGAGCATTATGACAGAAGTAAGATTGAGGACGGTATCTTAAGAGCCTGCCACAAGCGGCCGGTGCCCTTAAAGAACATCAATGCCATGATAGACGGCATCGAGAGTGATATTTTCAACCGGGAGGAGCGGGAGATTCCAAGCTCTGTCATCGGCGAGATGGTCATGGATCGCTTAAAGGATCTGGATTCCGTGGCCTACGTGCGCTTTGCCTCTGTATACAGGGAGTTTAAGGATGTAAATACCTTCTTAAGCGAGCTGAAGAAAATGTTAGGAAATTAGTAAGGAGAAATGATTTTGTTTCAGGCATTTTACCCGAAAGAATACGTAGATTCCACCTATGAAATTGATTTTGAAGGTCTGTATCGCAGGGGCTACCGCGGCATCCTGTTTGATGTGGACAATACCCTGGTACCTCATGGAGCTCCCGCTACCGCACAGAGCGTGGAGCTCTTTCAGCGGCTTCACGAGATGGGCTTTGCCACCTGTCTCATTTCCAATAATAAGGAACCCCGGGTGCGTCCTTTCGCGGACGCCATGGAGACGCCCTTTGTATACAAGGCAGACAAGCCCAGCCGCCGGGGATATCAGGAGGGCATGGCTCGTATGGGTACGGACCGGAGCAATACGCTGTTTATCGGCGACCAGCTTTTCACCGATGTATGGGGGGCCAACCGGACGGGCATGTACTCGATTCTCACAAAACCCATCGATCCCCATGAGGAGATTCAGATTGTGTTGAAGCGCTATCTGGAAAAGATTGTGCTGTTTTTCTATAAAAGAAGGGAAGCAAAGAAATGACAGCAGAGAAGATATCGGAGCTTTTAAAGGAAAAAAATGTGGACGCGGCGCTTGTATCCTCTCCAGCTAATATCCGCTATATCAGCGGTTTTGCAGGCACGGAGAGTTATCTGTACCTGACCCGTGAGCGGAAAGTGATTCTGACAGACAGCCGCTATACCCTGCAGGCGGAAGAGGAAGGGAAAGGATGTGAGGTTCAGACCATGAGCCGGGAGCGGAGCTATGGCGTGATGCTCGGCGAGCTTCTTCGGGAAGACGGTGTGGAGCGCCTAGGCTTTGAGGAAAATGCCATGCTTTACGGTACCTGGAACAGCCTCTGGAAGAAATCGGGCTTTGGGCCGGAGCACTGGTTTATGCTGGGCGACAGCCTGTCGGAGCTTCGTGTGATTAAAAATGAGCAGGAACTGCAGTGGATGGAGAAGGCAGAGAGCATCGGCGACGCGGCATTTTCCTATATTTTAAATGAACTGAAGCCGGGCGTCACCGAGCTGGAAATCGCGGCCAAGCTGGAATACTATATGCGCAGCCACGGGGCCGAGAGTACCAGCTTCGATACCATTGTGGCTTCAGGATATCATTCGGCCATGCCCCATGCGGTTCCGTCTGAGAAGAAACTGGAGCCAGGTGATTTCGTGACGATGGATTTCGGCTGCCGGTATCATGGCTACTGTTCTGATATGACCCGGACGGTGGTCATTGGAAAAGCAAGCGAGCGACAAAAAGAGGTCTACAACGTGGTGCTGAAGGCACAGTTGACTGCATTAAAAGGCCTGCGCCCGGGCATGCTCTGCAAGGAGGGCGACAGGCTGGCCAGGGACGTCATAGAGAAGGCAGGCTACGGGCAGTATTTTGGTCATTCCCTGGGGCATTCCGTGGGACTGGAGATTCATGAGAAGCCGGCCCTGTCGCCCAAGGACGGACATGTGCTGCGTCCGGGCATGATCGAGACCGTGGAGCCCGGTATCTACATCCCGGATTTTTGGGGCGTCCGCATCGAGGATATGGTGGTTCTTACAGAGAACGGCATCCGCAATCTGACCCATTCGCCAAAAGAATTGACAGAAGTATAGGAATGGATGCAGAAAAGTCTTGAAAAAGCGACGGTTTTATTATAGAATACAATTTAGGTAATTGTGTGCGAGCAGTTACAAGTTAAATTTTCATGCGCAGAGGGTTGCGCTTAAGACATTAGGAGGAAATTTTAATATGATTTCAGCAGGAGATTTTAGAAACGGCGTTACACTTGAGATTGAAGGCAACGTATATCAGATCATGGAGTTCCAGCATGTAAAGCCGGGTAAGGGCGCGGCTTTCGTAAGAACAAAGCTGAAGAACATCATCAACGGCGGCGTGGTTGAGAAGACCTTCCGTCCGACCGAGAAGTTCCCGGCAGCAAGAATCGACCGTGTAGAGATGCAGTATCTGTATAACGACGGAGATCTGTACAACTTCATGAACACAGAGAACTACGATCAGATCGCTCTGAACAAGGATGATATCGGAGATTCCCTGAAGTTCGTAAAAGAGAACGAGATGGTTAAGGTATGTTCCTACAATGGCAACGTATTTGCGGTTGAGCCGCCTCTCTTCGTAGAGCTGGAGATCACCGAGACCGAGCCGGGCTTCAAGGGCGACACAGCTACAGGCGCAACCAAGCCGGCTACTGTAGAGACAGGCGCAGTTGTATACGTACCGCTGTTCGTAGAGCAGGGCGACAAGATCAAGATCGATACCCGTACAGGCGAGTATCTGTCCAGAGTCTAAGTTATCAGATTGTAATAAAGTCAGTTCATATAAAAAGAGGGGTTTCGCGGAAAGCGGGACTCCTCTTTATGTCTGGGATTCTATTCGATAGGGTATTTCCTATAGAGCAAAAAAAACGCGCCGCCATCCCGAAGGACAGCGGCGCGGAAAACGTATAATGAAGTGCATCTGACTAGATTCGAACTAGCGGCACCTGGCGTCGGAGGCCAGTGCTCTATCCACTGAGCTACAGATGCATATCAGCTACCAATCTATATTACAACAAATCTTTCGCTGACGCAAGTAAAAAATAAAAAAAGTTCCAAAAGTTAAATTTTCATAAAACTCTTGCAAAAGGAAAAAGCTTCCAGTATAATGAGGGCATCTTCAAAATCGGCAGCGAATCGCTGCATCCTTCCCCGGGAACGAAAAAAGATAAAAACACGAAAGAGAAGCATACGAAACGCAGTTAAGAAAGGAAAATATTATGAACTATCAGGAATTTGTGGGTTCCGTGACAGGTTTCCTTCGTGAATCTCTGCCCGGCGGAACCAGACTGCAGCTGATTCCACTGGAGAAAAACAATGGAATCATCATGGACGGACTCTCAGTACGCAAAGAGGGGAAACGGGTAGCGCCCATGATTTATCTGGATTCCTATTACAGGGAGTATCTAGACGGCAGATCCCTTCGGGGGATCTGTGATCAGATTCTGGAATGCTGTGAAGATTCGGACTTTGAGGAGCATTTTGACGTGGATTTCTTCCGGGAACCGGAACGGGTGCGGCCCACGGTGGCCTATCGACTCATCAATTATGAGAAAAACCGGGAGCTTTTGCAGGAGATTCCCCATCTGCCCTTTCTTGATTTGGCAGTGGTATTCTACAGCCTGCTGACGGATACTCCGGTGGGACATGCCACAGTGTTGATTCGTAACAGCCATCTGGAGCTCTGGGGCAAAAATACATCCTGGCTCTATGAGGCGGCGAAGGAGAATACGGAAAAACTGCTGCCAAAGAGACTGGTCAGCATGGAGAATATGATTTACGAGCTGTCGGAAGGAAAGCAGGAGCCGGAATACGCAGGCGTCCCCATGTATGTGCTGACCAACAGCCGGAAATCCTTTGGGGCGGCCTGCCTGCTCTACGACGGAGTCCTGGGAGAATGCTTCCGGCGGCTGGAGGAAAGCTATTATCTGATTCCCAGCAGCGTCCACGAAGTGATTCTGATTCCGGCTTCCGCAGTGGGCGACAGCCGGGAGCTGTGCGCCCTGGTGCAGGAAATGAACCGGACCCAGGTGCGCAGTACGGAAGTACTGTCGGATACGGTTTATCTCTATTCGGAAGAGACAAGACGCCTGGAAATGATTGATTTTTGAATGGCGTTACACAATTTTCACAAATTTATCACAATTTACGGTTGCCTTTTTGGCTCAAGTTTGTTACAATCGATTTGTTACGAAATTGTTACAAAGTGAAAACTGCTTGGAGGCAACTATGAAATTTGATAATATAAAAGAACTTTTTGACAAGGAGAACTTCAGCGCCTGGGTAAACGAGCATAAGCGTCAGGTGGCCGTAGGCTGTATCGCAGCCTGTCTCGTGATTGCCGCAGGAGCCAGCGTCATCAGCAGCAGTAAGAAGACGGAAAACGCTGCTGAGGGAGGATCCGTGATGACCAGCGCAGTGCAGGATACAGAGGCGGCGGAGAAAACAGCCCTGGAAGAAGCAAATCAGCTGGAGCAGGACGCGTACCCGGAGGTCAACGACTTGGTGCAGAAGTATTATGATTACATGTCCGCAGGCGATGTGGATGGTCTGGCGTCCGTAGAGGATCAGATCAGCGAGGAGGAGCAGAACCGTATCCTTCGTTCCAAGGAGCTGGTAGAAGGCTATCAGAATATCTCCTGTTACACCAAGAAGGGCCTGGAGGATGGTTCCTATCTGGTATTTGTATATTACGAGCTGAAGTTCGCGCAGATCGATACCCCGGCGCCGGGACTTTCCCCGCTGTATGTTTACACCAACGACGAGGGTAATCTGGTTGTTTTCAACGGCGAGGCCAGCGATGAGCTGAACGCGTATGTGGAAAAGGCAGCTCAGGAGGACGATGTAATGGCGCTCCGTGAGGAGGTTAAGACCAAGTACGAGGAAGCCAAGGCAGCAGACGAGAATCTTGCGAAGCAGGAGGAACGTTATCTGAAGATTGCGCAGGATTCCACAGCAGCTGAGGAGAATACCGAAGAAGCGGCGCCGGAGGAGAATGCGGAAGAGCAGCCTGCCGAGGAAAACCAGGAGGAGGTTCAGGAAGAACCGGCTCAGGAAGAGACACCGGCTGAGGATACAGGTAGCGCGACTGCCCAGAACCGTGCGACCCGGTTCAAGGAGAGCGTACGTCTCCGTGCGGACGCAAGCACCGACGCGGAATATCTGGGTACTGCATATCAGGGAGAAAGCGTTACACAGATCGAGAGTTATGATAACGGCTGGAGCAAGATCAGCTACAACGGCAAAGAGTGCTACTGCATGACTGAGTACCTGGAGTAAGCAAAGCCGCAAGACAAACGTATATTTTTTAAAAATCTCCACATTCTATGAGCGAAAGCCCAGGCGGACTTTCGCTTATGGAAAGGAGATTTTTTTATGCTTACGAACGCGGATTTGGCGGTGCTGAACGAGGCGTACCGCAGCAGTCGAAAAGGAGTAGAGACCATTAATACAGTCATCAGTAAGGTGTACGACGACGATCTGGCCCTGGATTTGAACCGGCAGGCCGTGCATTTTCTGGCTTTCGAGGATAAGGCGGCGGAAGAAATCCGAAAGGCAAGTGAACGTCCGGAGGGCGCTTCGGCGGTGGAAAAGGCGGCCAGCTGGACGGCACTGCAGGCCGGAACACTTCTGAATACAAGCACCGGACATGTGGCTGAGCTGATGATCGAAGGAAACGCGAAGGGAATCACCGATTTGATGAAGGCCGTGAAGAAAAATCAGGAGGCGAAGCGGGAGTATTGTGAGCTGGCAGAAGAACTGATGGATTTTGAGGAAAAGAATATCGAGTGCCTGAAAAATTATTTGGACGAGTAGCGATGGCTCAGTTTAAAACGATAAAATTTTAAGCAAAAAAAGAACGTCATGAAAAAATTTTTGGATTTTTTACAAAAAACGCTTGCAAAAAGAGTGCTGCGGTGGCATAATAAACCTCGACAAAGGCGTCAAAAAGAAGCGTGAGAAAAGAATTTCGCGTTTCTGTTTTGGACGCCTTTTTTGTACTTAAAAATAAAAGGGAAACACACGAGGAGGAAACGAAAAATGTCTTATGTTGATGAAGTGATTGAGAAGGTTGTTACAAAGAACCCGGGCGAACCGGAGTTCCATCAGGCAGTCAAAGAGGTTCTGGAGTCTCTGCGTCCGGTAGTGGAAGCGCATGAGGAGCAGTACCGCAAAGAGGCGATTTTGGAGCGTCTGGTTGAGCCGGAGCGTCAGATTAAGTTCCGTGTTCCGTGGGTAGACGATAAAGGACAGGTTCAGGTAAATGTAGGTTACCGTGTACAGTTCAATAGCGCTATCGGACCGTATAAGGGAGGCCTTCGTCTTCATCCGTCTGTCAATGTGGGCATTATCAAGTTCCTGGGCTTTGAACAGATCTTCAAGAACTCCCTGACCGGACTGCCCATCGGCGGCGGCAAGGGTGGTTCTGATTTCGATCCGAAGGGCAAATCTGACCGTGAGGTTATGGCATTCTGCCAGAGCTTCATGACAGAGCTTTACAGACACATCGGCAAGGACACCGACGTTCCGGCAGGCGATATCGGAACCGGCGCAAGAGAGATTGGATATATGTATGGCCAGTACAAGAGACTGACCGGTCTCTATGAGGGCGTTCTGACCGGAAAGGGACTTTCCTACGGCGGTTCCCTTGCGAGAACGGAAGCTACCGGCTACGGCCTCCTCTACTTTACACAGGAGATGCTGAAGGCAAACGGCATCGATATCGCAGGCAAGACCGCTGCAGTATCCGGCTCCGGTAATGTAGCTATCTACGCTATTGAGAAGGCAACTCAGCTGGGCGTCAAGGTTCTGACCTGCAGCGATTCCAACGGCTGGGTATACGATCCGGAAGGCATCGACGTGGCAGCCCTGAAAGAGATCAAAGAGGTAAATCGTGCCCGTCTGACCGAGTACAAGAAGTATCGTCCGAACTCTGAGTACCATGAGGGACGCGGCGTATGGAGCGTAAAGGTAGACCTGGCTCTGCCGTGCGCGACCCAGAACGAGCTGCTGTTGGACGATGCAAAGGCACTGGTTGCGAACGGCTGCATCGCAGTGGCTGAGGGCGCAAACATGCCGACCACTCTGGAGGCTACCCAGTACATTCAGGAGCACGGCCTTCTGTTCGCACCGGGCAAGGCGTCCAACGCAGGCGGCGTGGCTACATCCGCATTGGAGATGTCCCAGAACAGCGAGCGTCTGAGCTGGACTTTCGAAGAGGTTGACGCAAAGCTTCAAAACATCATGGTAAATATCTTCCACAACGCAGCAGACGCTGCAGAGCGTTACGGTTACGCAAAGAACTATGTAGTAGGCGCAAATATCGCAGGCTTTGAGAAGGTTGTAAATGCTATGTTAGCACAGGGAGTTTGCTAATCGTATCTATTTCTTGCTTCTGGCGGAAATATCCAGTATAATAGGCAGTGGTGAATGGATTTTAAAATCCATTTGCCACTGCTATTTTCATGTCCGTAAAAGGATGTGAACAGGAGGAAAATTATGGAAGAAATTCGTCTGAATAAATATTTAAGCGAAGCCGGTGTATGCTCAAGGCGCGAAGCGGACAGACTGATCGAAGCGGGCAAGGTGCTGATAGACGGTGTCCCGGCTAAGATGGGCCAGCGGGTCCAGCCCGGCCAGAAGGTCCAGGTGGGCGATACGATCCTGGGCGGGGAGAAAGAGGAGCAGATTCTGCTGGCGGTGTACAAGCCCCCCGGCGTCATCTGCACCACGGACAAGCGGGAGAAGCGTAACATCGTAGATTATGTGGGCTATCCCACCCGGATTTACCCCATCGGACGTCTGGACAAGGATTCGGAAGGGCTGATTCTCATGACCAACGATGGCAGCTTGGTGAACCGGATGATGCGCTCCACGAATCATCACGAGAAAGAATATCTGGTGCGGGTCAATAAGCCCGTGACTGACGCCTTTTTACAGAAGATGGCGTCCGGCGTGCGGATTCGGAAGGTGGAAAAGGGTGAGGTGCTCCTGGATGCCATGACCCGTCCGTGCAAAGCGGAAAAACTTGGAAAATGCAGCTTCCGCATCGTGCTGACGCAAGGGCTGAATCGTCAGATTCGGCGCATGTGTGAGACTCTTGGCTATCATGTGGAGCATCTGAAGCGTATCCGCGTGCTGAATATCGAGCTGAAGGGCATGAAGCCCGGCACCTGGCGGAAGATTAGTGAGCGGGAAATGGCGGAGCTCCAGGAGCTTCTGAAGGACTCTAAAAATTAGGAAGACAGAACATGAACAATAATATAGAAAAAAAGAAGCGTCAGAAGGAACTGACGGAAAAACTGAACGCTGCGAGCCGGGCCTATTACCAGGAAGCCCGGGAGATCCTGAGTAATTATGAGTACGATGCGCTCTATGATGAGCTGGCGGCGCTGGAGAAAGAGACCGGCACGGTGCTGGCCGGAAGTCCCACGGCCCATGTGGGCTACGAGGTGTTAAGCGAGCTTCCCAAAGAGCGGCATGAGAGCCCGATGCTGTCCCTGGATAAGACTAAGGATCGGGACGCGCTTGCAGCCTGGATCGGCGAACACCGCACCCTGCTTTCCTGGAAGCTGGACGGTCTGACCATCGTGCTGACCTATCGGAACGGCGGGCTTTTCAAGGCTGTCACCCGTGGAAACGGCGAGGTGGGAGAGGTCATCACCAACAATGCGAGGGTCTTCAAAAATGTGCCCTTACGGATTCCGTTTCAGGGTGAGCTGGTGCTCCGCGGCGAGGCGGTCATCGGCTATCACGAGTTTGAACGCATCAACGAGGAGATTCCCGAGGCGGACGCCAAGTATAAGAATCCCCGGAACCTGTGCAGCGGCTCCGTGCGTCAGTTGAATAATGAGATCACTGCGAAGCGGAACGTCCACTTCTTTGCCTTTGCGCTGGTGCGGGCCGAGGGCATGGATTTTGAGAATTCCAGGGAGAAGCAGTTCCTGTGGTTGAAGGAACAGGGCTTTGATGTGGTAGAATATAAGGTGGTAACCGGTGCGACCCTGTCGGAAAACATGGATTGGTTTGCGGAGCACATCGAGAAGAACGAATATCCGTCTGACGGCTTGGTGGCTCTCTACGACGACATTGCCTATGGCGAATCCTTAGGCAGAACCGCCAAGTTCCCCCGTAATTCCATGGCCTTCAAATGGGCTGACGAAATCCGGGAGACCACACTGAAAGAAATCGAGTGGAGCCCGTCCAGAACCGGCCTCATCAACCCGGTGGCCATCTTTGAGCCGGTGGAGCTGGAGGGTACTACCGTGAGCCGGGCCAGTGTCCACAACATCAGCATTATGCGGGGACTGGAGCTGGGCGTGGGTGATACGATAGAAGTATACAAAGCCAATATGATCATCCCGCAGATTGCGGAAAATAAGACCCGGAGCGGCGTCCGGAATATCCCGGAGGTCTGTCCGGTGTGCGGCGGTGTCACGGAGATTCGGAAAACGAACGACGTGGAATCCCTCTATTGCACGAACCCGGAATGCCAGGCGAAGAAAATCAAGTCCTTTACCTTATTTGTGAGCCGTGACGCCCTGAATATCGAGGGACTGTCCGAGGCCTCATTGGAGAAATTTATCGGTCGGGGCTTTATTCACGAGTTCGCGGACATCTTTAAGCTGAGCGCCCATAAAGCGGAGATTGTGGAGATGGAGGGTTTCGGGGAAAAGTCCTACGAAAATCTGATGACTGGCATTGAGCGGGCCAGAACGACCACCCTTGCCAGAGTTATTTACAGTCTGGGCATCCCGAATATCGGACTGTCCGGCGCAAAACTTATATGCAGACAGTTTGAGGACGAGGTGGAGCAGGTGCTGGCGGCGGACGAGGAAGCACTGGCGGCTATTGACGGCATCGGCGCAGTCATTGCCGGAAGCTTCGTAGAGTACTTCCGGGACGCGGAAAAACGGGAGCGTTTCGAGCACCTGCTTTCCCGGCTGACCCTTGTAAAGGAGGAGGTATCCGGGGAGCAGGATTTGAAGGGTAAGGTCTTTGTGGTAACCGGAAGTCTGACACATTTTGCCAACCGGAATGAGCTGAAGGATCAGATCGAGAAGCGGGGCGGCAAGGTGACCGGAAGCGTCACCGGCAAGACGGATTATCTGATCAATAACGACACGACTTCTTCCTCATCCAAGAATAAGAAGGCAAAGGAGCTTGGCATCCCGATTATTTCTGAGGAGGATTTTCTGAAGCTATGAGTGATAAAAAGATCGTATTTTTTGATATAGACGGAACCCTTTATGAATTTGATAAGGGAATTCCGGACAGCGCGGTGGAGGGACTGAAGCGCCTGAAGGAGAACGGACATATCATAATCCTGTGTACGGGTAGACCCGTATCCTCGCTGTTTCCGGAGATACTCTGTCTGCCCCATGACGGCGTCATAAGCGGTGCGGGAACCCGGGTGGAATTCGGGGATAAGGTGCTGCGCAATGAGTTACTGTCCAACGAGCTGTTGATGCAGACTGTACCGAGAATGGAAAAAAACGGGTGCACGGCAGTACTGGAGGGACCGGAATATTTAAGCTGCCGGATGGACGGCGACGCCTTCGATTATTTTCGGATTTTACTGCGGCTGAGAGACGATTATCCGGAGCGTCTGAAGGAGATGGATCTGATGACGGACCGGACCTGCAAGATTACTGTGGCTATCAAAGACATGGAGGCCTTTGAACGAATGATTCCGGAGCTTTCACGGGCTTTTGAACTGGCCCGCTATGAGGACGGACCCTATACGGAAATGATGCCAAAGAATATCTCCAAGGCCGACGGTATCCGGATTCTTCTGGAGGAGCTGGAGATTCCGTTAAAGAACACCTATGCGTTCGGCGATGGACCCAACGATATGGAGATGCTCCAGTACGTGGAGTATGGTACAGCCATGGGCAATGCGGAAACGCAGGTACTGGAAACGGCGAAATATCGAACAGAAGGCATGTGGGAAGACGGTATTTATCATGCGCTGCAAAGATACGGCCTGATCTAAAAAAGTTCAGTACAGCCCGAAGCACTTGCTGCTGAGGGCGTAAGAAAGTGATTCAGGAGTGCAAAATCCCATCGGCGAAGCCGATTCTCATGGATTTTGCATTGTAACTGGTCAGGTACTGAACAGTTACAGGTTTTATCGCATAAGGAGGAGAAGGTTATGGACAAGAAGTTGTACGAGCTTATGAACTGGCCGCGGATTGAGGCCCTGGTGTATTCAGAGGAGGACGAGCCGCAGGAGATCCTGGGACCTCATAAAGTCAAGGGGGGAACTTTGATACAGGCTTTTCTGCCCACAGCAGTTCAGATGGAAGTAATCTTAAAAGATACAGGCAAGGCAGTGGAGATGGAAAAAACGGACGAGGAAGGCTTCTTCGCGGCGCTGGTTCCGGGCAGAAAGATTCCGGCGTATCATTTCCGGGTTACCTATGATAACAATACGGTGCAGGAGATGGAGGATATTTATCGATTCTCACCGCAGGTATTTACAAAACAGGATTTGGAAAACTTTTCCAATGGAATTCACTATACGATTTACGAGAAAATGGGCGCGCATCCCATGTCCATCGACGGCGTGGAGGGAACCTATTTCGCAGTTTGGGCACCGAATGCGGAACGCGTCAGCGTGGTGGGTGATTTTAACCTGTGGGATGGCCGCCGCAATCCCATGATCAAGATAAAAGAAGCAGGGATTCATGAACTGTTTATTCCGGGCCTGAAAGCAGGAGCCTGCTATAAATATGAAATCAAGACGAAGCAGGGGCTGCCGATGCTGAAAGCCGACCCCTACGCCAACGCGGCGGAGCTTCGTCCCAACACGGCTTCCATTATCACCGAGCTTGGCGGCTTTACCTGGACCGATGAGAAATGGCTGGAGCAGAGAAAGGCGACAGATTATAAGAAAGAACCCATGCTGATTTACGAGGTGCATTTGGGCAGCTGGCGAAAGCCGGAGCCGGACGGGGAAGACGCGCGGGAGTTTTATACATACCGGGAGCTGGCTCCCATGCTGGCTTCCTATGTGAAAGAGATGGGATATACCCATGTGGAGCTGATGCCGATTATGGAGCATCCGTTGGATGAGTCCTGGGGCTATCAGGTGACGGGCTATTACGCCCCCACGGCACGCTACGGTACGCCGGAGGACTTTATGTATTTCATGAATTACCTGCATGAGCAGGGGATTGGCGTGATTCTGGACTGGGTTCCGGCCCATTTCCCGAAAGACGTCTTTGGCCTGGCAGGCTTCGACGGCACCTGCCTCTACGAACACTTTGATCCGCGGCAGGGAACCCATCCCCACTGGGGAACATTGCTCTACAACTATGGCCGTCCCCAGGTCAAGAACTTCCTGATTGCCAACGCGCTGTTCTGGACCGAGAAGTATCATGCCGACGGCATCCGTATGGATGCGGTGGCTTCCATGCTGTACCTGGATTATGGTAAAAATGAGGGCGAGTGGATTCCGAATATCTATGGCGGTAAGGAGAATCTGGAGGCCATTGAATTTTTGAAGCACCTGAATTCTATCTATAAAAAACGCAAAGACGGCGCGCTTCTGATTGCCGAGGAGTCCACGGCGTGGCCCAAGGTGACTGGCGATCTTGACCAGGGTGGCCTCGGCTTTGATTTCAAATGGAATATGGGCTGGATGAATGATTTCCTGGGTTATATGCACTATGATCCGGTATTCCGTGGCTACCATCACGGCGAGCTGATCTTCAGCTTTATCTATGCGTGGAGTGAGAACTTTATCTTAAGTCTCTCCCACGACGAGGTGGTTCATGGCAAGTCCCCCATGGTGGGCAAGATGCCGGGCGACCGGGATTCCCAGCTTAATAACCTGCGGGCAGCTTACGGTTTCATGGCCGTGCATCCGGGCAAAAAACTGCTCTTTATGGGACAGGAGTTTGCCACCTTCGACGAGTGGAACGAGAAGGAAAGCCTGGACTGGGATCTTCTGCAGTATCAGGATCACAGCGATATGCGAGGCTTCGTGAAGGCGCTGAACAGCTTCGTGAAGGAGCATCCGGCGCTCTATGCGGGCGACTGCACCCCCGAGGGCTTTCAGTGGATTAACAATATCTCCGCTGATGAAAATATGCTGGTATTCCTTCGAAAAGCCGAGAAAGAGACACTGTTAGTCGTATGCAACTTCTCTCCGTTGGTTTATGAGAAGCATAAGATTGGCGTACCGTTTGAGGGAAAATATAAGGAAATCTTCAACAGTGACAGTGAAAAGTTTGGCGGTACCGACGTACGCAATAAGCGGGTGAAGACGTCGAAAAAATCCGAGTGCGACGGCTTCGAGGATTCCATTGAGATCACAGTTCCGCCCATGGGAGTGGCGGTGTTTACCTGCACCGAGGAGAGGCTGCCGGTGAAGGGGAAAAAGCCTGCGGTAAAAAAGACAGCAGAGAAGAAGGTTGAAAAACCGGCTGCAAAAACGACTTCAGGAAAGGGACGTACAAAGAAAGCATGATGTTTTTAGCAACTGTGGCGGACTCTCCGGAGCTGGCGGCTCAGATTAACGAGAATATAGAAAATGTAACCCAGCAGATCAGCCGGACCCAGGAGTACATTGATAAGTACCTTCCGGTGGCCATAAGCTTTGGTCTCCGGCTTCTGCTGACGATTATCCTGTTTATCGTGGGCAGCAGGCTCATAAAAGTAGTCCGCAAAATCGTCCGTCGTTCCATGGAGCGGACAGGAGCCGACATGGGCGTGATACAGTTTATGGATTCCCTGATTAAACTGCTCCTGTATTTCCTGCTGATCATGTTTCTGGCCGACGGCATCGGCGTGGATACCACCTCTGTCATGGCGCTGGTGGGCTCTGCAGGTCTGACCATCGGTCTGGCTTTTCAGGGCAGTCTGTCCAACTTTGCAGGCGGCGTGCTGATTCTGCTGATCAAGCCATTTAAGGTGGGCGATTATATCATCTACACCTCCGGGAACCTGGAGGGCAAGGTGACCAAGATTGAGATGTTCTACACGACCCTGTTCACGATTGACAATAAAAAGGTCGTGATCCCCAACGGCACCCTGTCTAACAGCAGTCTGATCAACGTGACCGCTGAGGACAAGCGCCGTATCGACATTACTGTGGGCGTCAGCTACACGGCGAATCTGAAGCTGGCCAAAGAAGTCTGCCTGAATCTGCTGGCCGCGCAGCCCGCCGTCCTGCAGGATCAGAATAACATGGTTGTAGTAGACGACCTGGCAGACAGCGCGGTGAATCTGAAAATCTGCTGCTGGGTTTCTGCGGAAGACTACTGGTCGACCCGCTGGGAGCTGATTGAGAAAATCAAGCTGGCTTTTGATGAAAATGGCATTGAGATTCCATTCAATCAGCTGGATGTGAATTTGAAGCAGTAAACGATCCAAATTTACAGATAAGTCAAAAAAGCAATACAACTTTTGGCGAAAAGTTGTATTGCTTTTTCTTTTCCTCATTGACGTATTATGCAATCTGTTGTATAAATAGAGTATAAATTCGAACGAAGGCAACAAATAAACGAATAAAAGTGGAGGTTATCACAATGAGTACAGTAAAAGATGCTATTTTAAATGGAAAAACATCCCTTGGTATTGAATTGGGTTCCACCCGTATCAAGGCGGTATTGGTGGATGAAAGCTACAAGGCTGTCGCAGTGGGCAATTTTGACTGGGAGAACCAGCTTCGCGACGGTATCTGGACCTATCCCCTGGATCTGGTCTGGAAGGGACTGCAGGGCAGCTTTGCTTCCCTGAAAGAGGACGTGAAGAAAAAATACGGCGTAGAGCTTACCAAGGTAGGTTCCATCGGAATCAGCGCCATGATGCACGGCTATCTGGTATTTGATAAAGACGGAAAGCAGCTGGTGCCCTTCCGCACCTGGAGAAATACCATTACCGGTGAGGCTTCCCGGAAATTGACCGAACTGTTCCAGTACAATATTCCCCAGAGATGGAGCATTGCCCATCTGTATCAGGCGATTCTGAACGGCGAGGAGCATGTGCCGGAGATTACTTTTATGACCACGCTGGCAGGCTACATTCATTGGCAACTGACCGGAGAGAAGACGCTGGGCGTATGTGAAGCCTCCGGTATGTTCCCCATTGATACGGCGACCAAGCAGTTTAACGAGGAAATGCTGGATAAGTTCCAGGCAAAAATAGCGGATAAGGGCTTTGGATGGAAGATTCGCGAAATCCTGCCGAAGGTACAGAATGCGGGAGAGCAGGCAGGCGTGCTGACGGAAGCAGGCGCAAAGCTTCTGGATCCTTCGGGAACTCTGGAGAGCGGCATTCCCATGTGTCCGCCGGAGGGCGACGGAGGTACCGGAATGGTGGCCACCAACAGCGTAGCCCAGAGAACCGGAAATGTATCTGCGGGAACCTCTGTATTTGCCATGATCGTATTGGAGCATGAGCTGAAGAAGGTACATCCGGAGATCGACCTGGTGACCACCCCGGACGGCAGTCTGGTGGGTATGGTACACTGCAATAACTGTACTTCCGACCTGAACGCATGGGTAGGCCTTTTCAAAGAATTTGCCGAGAGCTTCGGCATGAAGGTAGATATGAACGAGCTCTTTGGAACCCTGTACCGTAAGGCCCTGGAGGCAGATAAGGACTGTGGCGGCCTGCTGGCATACAACTATTTCTCCGGAGAGCATCTGACCGGCTTTGAAGAAGGAAGACCGCTCTTTGTCCGCACCCCGAACGCCAAGTTTAACTTGGCTAACTTCATGCGGGTACATCTTTACACCGCCCTGGGCGCGCTGAAGACCGGACTGGATATCCTGTTTAAGGAAGAAGGCGTACAGGCAGACGAGGTCATGGGTCACGGCGGACTCTTTAAGACCAAGGGCGTAGGACAGAGCATCATGGCGGCGGCTATGGACGTTCCGGTTACCGTTATGGAGACCGCAGGAGAAGGCGGCGCCTGGGGTATTGCCCTTCTGGCAGCTTATATGAAAGAAAAGAAGGATGGCGAGAGCCTGGGCGATTACCTGAACAACCGGGTATTCGCAGGCGAGAAGGGCGAAACCCTTGCCCCGGATCCGGAGGATGTAAAGGGCTTTGACGCGTTCCTTGCGCGTTACACAGAGGGATTGGCTATCGAGCGTGCGGCGGTGGATCATCTGAAATAGACAGTAAAACTTAAAACAGGGTAAAAATTTTACAGCGAAAAAGAGGAGACTGTCTGCGCAGCTCCTCTTTTTTTAAACGGGATTATTACTTTCTGGGGAATCTGGTCTTGCCATTCAGATACTTTTTCGCTATAATTGAATAAAATGTCCGCTTAGTGTAGATATCCGTTGTTCGGAAGCGGACGCCGAGGAGGATATGAGAAAATGAAGAAAGACGATGTGCTGGTAGATGAGAAATTTAACAAGCTGGTAGAATACAGCAGCCGTTCCGGAAAAATCGACGTGCGGCTGTATGCGGATTATGATGTGAAACGGGGTCTGCGTGATTCCGGCGGAAAAGGTGTCCTGACCGGACTGACGGAGATTTCCGATGTGGTTTCCTTCGGCTATATCGATGGAGAGCGGGTTCCCATCGACGGCGAACTGTACTTCCAGGGCGTCAATGTGGAGGATCTGATCCGGGGCGAGGCCAACCGCCGGTTTGCCTTCGAGGAGGCAACCTATCTGTTATTGTTCGGAAAGCTGCCCACCAGACAGCAGCTTCATGAATTCATTGATTTGATCGGCATCTACCGGGAGCTTCCGGAGACCTTTGTCCGCGATGTTATCATGAAGGCACCCAGTTCCAATATGATGAATACCCTGCAGAAATGCGTGCTGACTATGTATTCCTATGATCAGAACCCGGAGGATATCTCCATCCACAATATCCTGAAACAGTCTCTGCAGCTGATTGCCCAGTTCCCGCTGTATTCTGTCTACGGTTATCATGCGTACCGTCATTATCATCTGAATAAAAGCCTGATTATCCGGAATCCGAAACCGGATCTGTCCACAGCGGAGAATATCCTGCGTCTGCTTCGAAAGGACGGCCAGTATACGGAGCTGGAGGCAAAGGTGCTGGATGTAGCCCTGGTGCTGCACGCAGAGCATGGCGGCGGTAATAACTCTACATTTACCACCCATGTAGTATCCTCGACCGGTACCGATACCTATTCCGCGGTGGCGGCATCCCTCGGTTCCCTGAAAGGTCCCAAGCACGGCGGCGCGAACCTGAAGGTACAGGAGATGTTCAAGGATATCAAGGCTCACGTGACCAATTGGCGGGACGAGACTATGATCGAGTCCTATCTGCAGCGGATTCTGCGGAAAGAGGCCTTTGACCGGGCAGGCCTTATCTATGGTATGGGGCACGCGGTCTACACAGAGTCTGATCCCCGTGCGGTGATTCTGAAGGAGTACGCGAGAAAGCTGTCCGAGGAGAAGGGCCTGGAGGAAGAGTTTAACCTCTACGAGCGCGTAGAGCGTATCGCAGGCGACTGCCTCATGTCAGGCCGCAGACTCTTAAAGCCTGTCTGCGCGAATGTGGACTTCTACAGCGGCTTTGTATACAGCATGTTGGGTCTGCCGGAAGAACTGTTTACCCCGATCTTCGCGATTTCCCGTATCTCCGGATGGAGCGCGCATCGAATCGAGGAAATCGTCAATGCGGGCAAGATTATCCGTCCGGCTTACAAGTATGTGGGGCACCATGTGCCTTATCTCGATCTGGATGAGCGGGAGAGCGCTTATGCGGAGGAAGAAGAGAATAAAGAAAAATAGATTATAGGCTGTGTACAGCCGTAACAAATAAATAGTGCTTCGGAAACACGCAGATTTTCATGCTCCTCGCAGGCGGCTTATACGCATCTGACTGGCCAACTCGGACCCAAGGGTCCTCAAGCAGGGCCTCCTTCAGATGCTGCCAGCCGGCTCGTCCCTACGGAAAATCAGCTAACGTTTCCGAAGCACTATTTATTTGTTACGGCTGAGATAAGGGGGATAAAAAGGCGAAGTGCATAAAAGTGCGGATTGATAATTGTGATATTTGTTAATTGACAGAAAACAGATTCGGAACGTATAATGTAGTCAATGAATGAAGCGCTTCATTTTTGGAGGTGATAAGAGGTATGGCGTCCTATAAACAGATAGCAGAACGGACCGGACTGTCCTTTGGGACTATTTCTAATGTCTTGAATGGAAAAGGGTCTGTGAAAGAAGAGAATGTTAAAAAGGTATATGAGGCTATTGAGGAGTTGGATTACCGTCCCAATTATCAGGCGAAGGCGCTCGCTTCAGACAGTGCGAAGCTTTTGGGCGTTATTGTTCCTTCGATTAACGACGTGAGAGAGACAGAAGTGTTCAGTTACATGGAAGAGTTTGCAAGATTGAAGGGGTATCGGATTATGCTTTCCACTTCGCATAATTCAGCGAAGGAGGAAAAAAATCAGTGTGAGATAATGCTGAGCAGTCAGGTGGATTGCCTGTTTATTATGCCTTATTCCTCTGAAAATAAGGAGTATTTCCGTCGGCTTTCGGAACAGATGCGCGATCGGATTATTTTCATTAACCGATATCTGGAGGATGTGGATATTCCATTTACAGTTGTGGACAATGATTACGCAGCCATGGAAATGATTCAGTATATCTATAAGATGGGACATCGCAAGGTTACATTCCTGGATTTGAAGGATCGAGGGATCTCTTCTGTTCGGGATCGCCGGAAGGGTATTATCCGATGGTCTGCGGAAATGAATATGGAATGTGAAATTAAGGAGATAGAGAGTACGCTTGAGGATGAGGTAATGATTGGTTACCAGTACGCAGAACAGGCGATTCGGAATCAGGAGCTTCCAAAGGTCATTCTTGCAAGGGATGACGCTATGGCAATTGGAGTTTACAGCGCCTGTATGCAGTATCAGGTAAGTGTACCCGAAACGGTGTCGATTGTAGGCTTTGGAAAGTATTATTCTGATTATATGACGCCGAAGAAGCTGACAACATTTAATCGAGATTTTAAAAGTCTGCTGAAGCAGGCGACGGATATGTTTCTGGCGATTACGAATGGTGAGACAGAGCACATACAGAGAAAAATTTTTATAAAAGGATATATGGAAAATGGAGCAACCGTTCAGAAAGTATAAAATTTTTGCTTCAAAAATGAAGCGCTTCATTTTTGAAATATGAAAAAGAAAGGGAGGATAGAGGTAATTAAAACAGAAGGTACTAAAAACAGAGTAACAAAAAGGATTGAAAAGTAAAAAGAAATGTATGGAGGTAAGAAAATGAAAAAGGCACTCGTATTTTTAATGACAGCCGTGATGGCACTGAATGTCTGTGCATGTGGCGGCAAAGCAGAAACAGCAAAACAGGAGACAGCAGAAGAAAAAACAGTTGAGGAAGAAGCGGCAGTAGATACAGCTGCTCAGGAAGAGGAGGCATTTAAGCCGGAAAAGGATATCTCTTTTATCGTTGGCTTTGACGCAGGTGGAACAGCAGATATCCCGGCAAGAATTGTCGCGAAATATATGTCAAAATATGCGGGCGTAAATGTGGTAGTCAGCAACATTACCGGTTCAGGAGGACAGGTAGCGGCAGAACAGGTAAAAGCGATGGATCCGGATGGTTACACCTTGCTGCATGTTCCGGTCGGATATTATCTGCAGGCAGCGCTTGGTAACGCTGATTTTACGTATGAGGACTTTACTCCGGTCACAATGTGGTGCGATTCCTGGGTAGCGTTGGCGGTTAAAGCAGATTCACCATACGAAACCTACGAAGATTTTATTTCTGCAGTTAAGGATAATCCACAAAGCATCCGTATGGGTACCGTGTCAGGAACGCTTCCGCAGCTGGCAGCACTGGCAATACAGAAAAAAGAAGATGTTGCTTTTAAGATGACAGATCTTGGAGTAAATAATAAAGCGACGGAATTGATGAGCGGACGAATTGACGCCTACATTGATGGTGTAGGACAGTTATCCCAGTATGTGAAGTCCGGTGACTTCCGTTTGCTGATGGCATTTGCTAAGGATGATACAGTAATTCCCGGATTTGAAGATCTGCCGTCAGCGGAGAGCCTGGGATATACAGACTTTGATTATCTGCTTCAGTCCTTTGGAATGTGGATGCCCAAGGGAACAGATGAAAAGATTGTGCAGTACTATGCAGATTTGATTAAAACCTGTTCGGAAGACCCGGAGTGTATAAAGGAACTGAATGCGTTGGGATATGGAGCACGCAGTGAAGACCCGGAAAATTACGCAAACATCTGTGAGAAAGTACAGACAAAGACCAATGAGGCGGTTGCAGATATTTTAAATTAACCGTATTCATACAGAAGATGGAGGACTGGCATGGGAGAATTAGTGTTTTTGGCGTTGCTTTTAGCAGTGTGTACTCTGTTTTACGGAATGAGTTTTGACTTTAAAACCAGTATTCTGGATACTTCTGGCGGGGCCGCTTTGTGGCCCCGGATTGTAATTATTTTTTTGGTTATGATTATCATAATCCGTGGAATTCAGGTAATAAAGGAGAGGGACAGAAAGCAATTTGTGTTTAAAGAACTGTTTCAGGGAAGCAGGCTGTTTTTTCTTCTCTCCCTGTTTGGATATGTGATTCTGTTCCGATATGCAGGATATCTTATTTCTACGATGCTGTTTCTGCTGATTACGATGAATATATTTTATAAAATTACAAGAGATAATTTCGGAAGTATGCGTTCTATTATAGTCAGAAATGGGGTTGCTGTTGCGTTTGTATTTGGATGTAATTTCTTTTTTGCGGAAGTTGTTCATATAGCACTGCCGCAGGGAACAATTTGGTCTGCATTGTTAGGTTGAGAGGAGGAGTAAAATATGTTTGTTGAGGTTTTACAGAATGTATTGAACCCTTCCAGTCTGCTTTTGATTTTGACGGGCGTTGTGTTGGGCAATATTTTCGGAGCAATTCCGGGCTTGAATACGCCGATTGCGATAGCGTTGGTGCTTCCGATTACGATGATTATGGATCCGGTTCCGTCGGTATGTATTCTGATGGGAATCTATATGGGCGGCGTTTCGGGAGGACTAATATCTGCAGTATTGTTGAAGATACCCGGAACGGCAGCAGCGGTGGCGACTGTTTTTGACGGGTATCCGATGGCAGAAAGAGGAGAAGGAACAAGAGCGCTGACGATAGGTGCGTTCGCAAGCTTTTTTGGAGGTATTTTCAGCTCCGTTATGCTGCTGATCCTTGCGCCGCTTTTGTCAAAAATTGCGCTTACATTTGGACCGTGGGAATACTTTGGAGCGAGTATCCTTGCCTTATCACTGGTTACGGTTCTGGCAAAGGGAAATATGATTAAGGGCTGTATTTCTCTGGGAATCGGTCTGTTGGCCTGCTGCGTAGGTCAAAGTCCCATCGACGGCGTTGCATACAGATATTCCTTCGGAAGCATGTATCTGAGAAATGGTTTTGCTTTGGTAGCAGTGGTAATCGGTGTGTTCGCACTTCCGGAGATTATAAATAATGCGGCGAGACTGAAGGAAATTCCGGTAGTAAATAAAGTGGAAAAGAAATTTTTTCATATGTTGGATTTCCAAAGTATAAAAAAGAATATCCGAACGCTGCTTCGTTCATCTGTTATCGGAACGGTGATAGGAATTCTTCCGGGATTAGGTGGAGGACCTGCAGCATTGGTATCTTATGCTGCTGCAAAAAAAGCTTCTAAAACGCCGGAAGAATTTGGAAAAGGCTGCGAGGAGGGAGTTTTTGCTTCGGAGACTGCGAATAACGCGACAACTGGTGGAGCGCTGATACCACTGTTATCACTTTCTGTACCGGGAGACACTGCTACCGCAGTTATGATGGGTGCATTGGTAGTTCAGGGAATCGCTCTGGGGCCTAAATTGAGTATCGATCAACCGGTATTATTCCGGACTATCATTTTGGCAGTTTTCGTAGCGAACATTTTTATGTTCCTTTATCAGGCGTCTACCTTGGGATTAATGGCGAAAATTCTTCAGGTACCTAAAATGTATTTAATGCCATATATTGCAGTCTTCTGCATTACCGGAATATTTTGTCTGAATTCCAATGCGTTCGATTTGTATTATACAATGGGCTTTCTTGTGCTAGGCTATATACTTGACAAAAACGGTTATCCGATTGCCCCGTTGATTCTGGGAATGATTCTGGGCAAAAATGTAGAGGAAAATCTGCGCCGTGCGATTGTATATTATGAAAGCTTCGGTAAATGTGTATTTCGGATGTCAGTTGGAACGGTTTTGTTTGCAATCGCTGTAGCGGTTCCGGTTATCGTACTCGTAAAAGAAGCGAGACGCATACAAAAAGAAAAGATGACGCGGAGATAGAAAAGGAGATACGAATATGCGGGCAATAATGGTTATGTTTGATTCGCTGAATCGCCGCTTTTTAGAGCCGTATGGGTGTGATTTTAGTAAAACACCGAATTTCAGCCGACTGGCAGAAAGAACGGCCTGTTTTGATAATTTTTATGTGGGAAGCCTGCCGTGTATGCCTGCGCGCAGGGATTTACATACCGGGCGATACAGCTTCCTGCATAGAAGCTGGGGACCGATGGAGCCCTTTGATAATTCCATGCCGCAGATTTTAAAAGAGCATGGAATTTTTACCAGACTGGTCAGTGACCATGGACATTATTGGGAAGCTGGGGGCTGTACCTACCATACAATGTATTCCAGCTGGGAATGCAAGAGAGGGCAGGAAGCGGATCCGTGGGCACTTCGCACGGACGAACCGCAAATTCCGGAACATGTGCCTACCATGAGGGAGTTTACCCATCCAGAATGGTGGCGGAACAACTGGTGTAATCGGGAATTGTACCGTCAACGGGGAACATGGCCTATGGACAGTGTGTTTGACGATGGACTTGAATTTTTAAAGCTGAATGAAAAACAGGATAACTGGTTTTTGCAGATAGAGACCTTTTCACCACATGAACCTTTTGATGTTCAGGAGGAAAGCGATCCGGAATATAAAGGACCTCATTTTGACTGGCCTCCCTATGCTCCGGTAACGGAGACAAAGGAACAGGTTGAGCATATACGAAAAAGATATGCAGCAGTCTTATCACAATGCGACAGAAATTTAGGAAGAGTACTTGACTTTATGGATGAGCATGATATGTGGAAAGATACCATGCTGATTGTGAACACAGATCATGGATTCCTGTTAGGTGAAAAAGACTGGTGGGCAAAATCGGTAATGCCGTGTTATAATGAACTGGCAAATATTCCGTTTTTTATATGGAATCCGAAAACTCCGGTTCAGGGTGAGAGAAGAAAGGCGTTATGTCAGACAATAGATATACCAGTGACCCTGTTAGACTTTTTCGACATTCCGGCTGAACAGGAAATGCAGGGAAAATCTTTAAATTCTGTATTGAAATCGGATGAAAAGCTTCGAGATTATGCTTTGTTTGGTTTTCATGGTTCTTTCGTAAATATTACAGATGGAAGATATCTTTATATGCGGGCTTCTGCCTCTATAGGAAATACGCCGCTAAACGAATATACCCTGATGCCTGCGCACCAGGAAAATCTGTTTACGCCAAAGGAATTAAAAGAAATTGAAATATGCGGCCCGCTTTCTTTTACAAAAGGGGCGTGTCTCATGAAGATTCCTGTTCAGAGCAGACTGGCGAATGCAACTTTTTGTAATTCTTTCCAGTATGGAAATTTGTTATTTGATTTGCAGGAAGATCCGGAACAGCTTTGTCCCTTGGATGATGCAGAACTGGAGGCAAGAATGATCCGGGCATTAATCGCTAAGATGCAGGAAAGTGATGCGCCGGATGAGCAATATGAACGCTTGGGGCTTCAAAAAGATGTTGTGTATAGCCCGGAACTCGTATTAAGCGAACGAGCGAAAAGACCGGGTTTTGAGAGTTTTCCCGTTACGAAGGACTATCAGTGGGAATCAGACGCTAAACATATTTTCATAGGAATGCTTTCGTTAATAGGGGAAGAACGTCTGGAAGAATATTTTTCAGCATTAAGGGATGTAATGGAGCAGACAGGAGACAGCATTGTAAAACGGAAGCATTTTGAAATGCTTGCAAAAAAATTCTATTCAAAAGATGAAGGTAAAATTTTTTATTTTATTAACAAATTAGCAAGAATTCGATAAGAGATAAAAGAGGTAAAAAATGCCGCCTGTTCATATTATGATAAAACCGGTATCCGGATTATGCAATATGCGGTGTTCCTATTGCTTTTACGCAGATGAAATAGAACACCGCAGCGACAAGATGTGTAAAAAAATGACAGAAACGACACTGGAAAATGTTGTAAAAAAAAGTCTGGAATTTGCGGACAGTTCCTGTACATTTGCTTTTCAGGGAGGAGAACCCACCCTGGCCGGACTGGACTTTTATCAAAAACTTTTAGAAATTGAGGAAAAATACAATACAAAAAAGGTAAAAATTGAACATGCGCTGCAGACGAATGGTTATGCCCTGGATGATGAATGGTGTCATTTCTTTGCGGAAAACAATTTCCTGGTGGGATTATCCGTGGATGGTATCAAAGCAACACATGATGCTTTTCGAAAAGACGCAAGCGGGAATGATACCTATTATCATATCCTGGAAAAGGCAGAATGTTTAAAAAAGGCAGGGGTACAATTTAATGTACTGACCGTTGTGAACAGCAAAACAGCCCCTAAAATTCGACGCATTTATGAACAGTACAGAAAGCTGGGATTTTGTTGGCAACAGTATATAGCCTGTCTGGATCCGATAGGAAAAATCCAGGGCGAAGTGGAATATTCGCTGACGCCGGAATTATATGGGAACTTTTTAATTGAATTATTTGAATTATGGGAAATTGATTTGAAACAGGGAAAACAGCCCTATATCCGTCAGTTCGAAAATTATATTTCCATATTGCTGGGCTATATGCCGGAGGCATGTGAGCAACGGGGAATTTGCAGTTTTCAAAATGTGGTAGAAGCAGATGGAAGTGTATATCCCTGTGATTTCTATGTGCTGGATGAGTACAACTTGGGAAATTTAAACGAAAATAGTTTTGAAGAAATTCAGAAAAAAAGAAATGCAATTCAGTTTGTAGAGAATTCCTGTAATCATTTATCAGAATGCAAAGAATGTGAGTATTTTTTCATATGCAGGGGAGGGTGCCGGAAACACAGAGATAATATGGGGAAGATGGACGGGAAAAACAGATTTTGCCAGTCATACCGAATGTTTTTTGATGCCTGCTTATCACGGATGGTAGAGATAAGTAAAAGATGCAGATGAGATTGTTTTCATGAAGCAGGTCTGATTTTGTGCATTGAAGCATAGATTACAACAATCGGATAACGCACGGATGTGATACTATGAAAAAATTCCTGTCCCTTCTGGTAGCTCTTATTCTGGCGCTGCAATTTCCGGTGATATCGGCCTGGGCGGAGGAAACTCCGGCGGATACGCTGGGGATCTCGGCGCCTTCTGCGATCCTGATGGAAGCGTCCACCGGTACGGTGGTGCTGGAGAAAAACGCCCATGAGCAGCTGCCGCCGGCCAGCGTGACGAAGGTGATGACGCTGTTACTTATTTTTGACGCCATTTCCCAGGGGAAAATCCATCTGGACGATACAGTGACCACCTCGGAGTACGCCGCGTCCATGGGCGGTTCCCAGGTGTTTCTGGAGGCCGAGGAAACCCAGAGCGTGGATACGATGATCAAGTGCATCTCCGTGGCCTCGGCCAATGACGCGTCCGTGGCCATGGCCGAGTATGTGGCCGGGACGGAAAGCCTCTTTGTGGAAATGATGAATGAGCGCGCCAAGGGTCTGGGCATGAATGACACCCATTTCGTCAATTGCTGCGGTCTGGATACAGAGGGGCATGTGACCAGCGCCTACGACATCGCGCTGATGTCCCGGGAGTTGATTACGAAGTATCCGCAGATCCATAATTATTCGACCATCTGGATGGAAAATATCACCCACACCACGAAGCGAGGAACAGAAGAGTTCGGATTGACGAACACCAATAAGCTGATTCGCCAATACCCCTACGCCACAGGCTTGAAAACAGGCTCCACCAGTTTGGCGAAGTTCTGCGTATCAGCCACGGCGGAAAAGGACGGCATCGAACTGATAGCCGTGATTATGGCAGCGCCCGACCCCAAAGGCCGGTTTGCGGACGCTGCAGCCCTTCTGAATTATGGCTATGCCAAGTGTACCTTGTACCGGGATACGGACGAACTGCCGCCGGTGACAGTACCCGTGCGTGGTGGTGTGGAAGAGGAGGCGCAGGGAGAATACGGAGCCCCCTTTTCCTATCTGAGCACCACGGGTCAGGACTTGACCGGAATCGAAAAAAAGTGGTATGCTAAAAGAGAAATCGAGGCTCCGGTAGAGAAAGGGCAGCAGATCGGAAAGCTGGTTTATTACCTGGACGGCACGGAGCTTGGAAATGTGGAAATTACAGCGGCGGAAGCGATTGAGCGGGCGGATTACCCGCATTATGTGAAACAGAGTTTCGGCTGCTGGCTTTTGTAAGGAACCGCCCGGAATATGAATTTCCGGGGCGTGAATTGATAAAGAGGAAGAAGGGAAGAGGTACAAATGAATTTTCTGATTTTAGACGTGGGAACCTCAAGCATGCGGGGCATCCTGTTCCGTGCAAATGGAGAGATGCTTCATACGGTGCAGAAGACCTATCAGGTCATTACCTTGGATCATGGCTGGGTGGAGCAGAATCCGCTGGATTTTAAGGACCATATGACGGCGATTGTAAAGGAGTCCGCTGCCTGGGCGGGGGAGCATGGAGAGTCCATCGACGCGGTGGCGATTACCTCCCAGCGTTCTTCGGTGATTCCGGTAGATGAGAACGGCAATCACCTGGGCAACGCGCAGATGTGGCAGGATAAGCGTACTGTGCCCATGTGCAGGGCCATGGAGGAGCACCACAGGGAGATCTTCAAGCTCTGCGGTTCCCGGGTCAATCCGGTGTTCTCCGGCGCGAAGATGAAGTGGATGCGGCAGAATCAGCCGGATTTATATGAGAAGGCTTACAAGCTGACCGTGATTCCGGATTATCTGGTGTATCATATGACAGGAGAGTTCGCTACAGACTGGACCTACGGCAGCCGTTCTCTTCTGATGAACCTGAAGACCTGCCAGTGGGACGACCGGCTTCTGGAGCTTTTTGAGGTGGATAAGGAAAAGCTCTGCGAGCTCCACGCGCCGGGCAGCATTCTGGGACGGACCACAAAGGCATTTGCGGAGGAGACAGGACTTGCCGAGGGAACGCCGGTTATCAGCGCAGGCGGCGATCAGCAGTGCGGTATGCTGGGCCAGGGCGTGGTAAAGGACGGCCAGGTATCCCTGACGTTGGGTACGGGCGGCTTCCTTCTGACCACCTGTAAGGAAGTGCCGGAGAACCTGGACTGGGACGTGGTATGCAATGCTTCTTCGGCAGCAGGTAACTATATCCTGGAGGCCAATATGCTGACCTGCACCTCCGCCATGGAGTGGTGCAAGCGAAATTTCTTCCGGGAGGAAACGGACTTTTACGGCAAGCTTGACGATATCCTGAACGGCATTCCGGCGGGCTCCCATGGCTGCATGGCGCTGCCTTATTTCCAGGGACGGTCCACGCCGGACTGGAACAGCGAGGCCACTGCGGAGTTCGCAGGACTGACTCTCGGCACCACGAGAGAGGACATGCTGAAGGCGCTGCTGGAGGGCATCTGCATGGAGATTGGCAATAACATTGCTTCCTTTGAGAAATATGTGCCCCTTCACAGGATTCTCATCAACGGCGGTCTCTCCAAGTGCGAGGCCTTCAACCAGATGCAGGCCGATATTTACGGCAAGCCGGTCATCCGCATGGACAACGCCGAGAGTACTGCCATCGGCGCCCTGATGGTAGCCACCGTCACCATGGGCGAGTACGCCGACGTGGCCGAGGCTTTCGACAAGATCCGCGAGGGTACAGGCTCCAAGGAGTATACGGTAAATGCGGAGAAGCACACGGTATATGAGGAGCTGCGGGCGAAGATGAATGAGAGATATCAGCGGGAGAACGGGTAAAATACATTACGGTCTCGGATGTGGGGCATGAAAATTTTTCTTGCAGATTGCATTTCCCGGAGAAATATGGTAATCTAACAGCATGTCTGATTTTAAAATTTTTGAATACGAAATAAATACAGCAAAGCTTCCGGCCGGTTCTACTGGGCCGGTCTTTGTTATGCTTGCGGATCTTCATAATTTCAGCTATGGGGAAGGCAATGAGCGGCTGGCTGAGGCGATTTTCGCCCAGGAACCGGACACGGTGCTGGTGGCGGGCGATCTGCCGGTGGGCAGGCCAGGCGCGGATTTCACGCCGGCGCTGGAGCTGATAAGGCGGCTCCGGGAGGGCGGACTTCCGATCTTCTATGGCAACGGCAACCATGAGTACCGCATGCGCCTGCACCCGGAGATCTACGGAAGCATGTATACAGAATACACGGCGGCCCTTAGAGAGTACGGCGTGAAGCCTCTGGAAAATGAAAAGGTCTCCTTTTCCGCTAGGGGTCTTGACATGGACATCTACGGCTACGAGCTGCCCGAGTTCTATTATAAGAAATTTTGCAGAGCCATTTTCCGTCAGGAGGATCTGGAGAAGGCCATCGGACGCCCCGATCCAACGAAGTTCAATATCCTGCTGGCTCACAACCCCATCTATTTTGACAGCTACGCCTGGTGGGGCGCGGATCTGACCGTATCCGGTCATCTGCACGGCGGTATCATAAGGATTCCGGGCATCGGCGGGATCATCACGCCCCAGGCGAAATTATTTCCCAGGTATGACGCGGGGCAGTTTAAAAAGAATGGAAAGAACCTGGTGGTGAGCCGGGGCCTGGGCACGCATACAGTGAATATACGGATCTTTAACCCGGCAGAGCTGTCGGTGATTCGTCTGAAGGGAGAATAACATGGGCATCCCCGTGAAATTGCCTGCATTTGAGGGCCCCTTGGACCTTCTTCTGCATCTGATAGAAAGCAACAAAATCGATATCTACGATATCCCCATTGTGACCATTACGGATCAGTATATGGAATACATCCGCGCCATGGAGAAAAAAGATCTGAACGTCATGAGCGAATTTCTGGTGATGGCGGCGACGCTGCTGGAGATTAAGGCGAAGATGCTGCTGCCCGCCGAGGTGGACGAAGAGGGCGAGGAGATCGACCCGAGAGCCGACCTGGTGGAGCGCCTGCTGGAGTACAAATTGTACAAATGTATGGCCGAGCAGTTGAAGGGACGTCAGGGAGAGGCAGAGCGGAGCCTCTACCGGGAGGCGGATATTCCCAAAGAAGTGACTGCCTACACGGCTCCCGTGGATCTGGACGAGCTCCTCGGCGATCTGACACTGGTTCGGTTAAACGAAGTGTTCCAGGCGATTTTACGCCGCACTGAGGACAAGATCGACCCCATTCGAAGCAAGTTCGGTGAGATCGAGAAGGAAGAGGTCAGCCTGGAGGACAAGATGGTCTATGTGGAGGAGGAGCTTCTTCGGCACCCCCGCACCAGCTTCCGGGGAATTCTGAAGGCTTCCGGCAAGCATGGGAAAATGCAGGTTATCGTGACCTTTCTGGCCATTCTGGAGCTGATGAAGGTAGGTAAATTGAACGTAAAGCAGGATGACACCTTCGGAGAAATCTATATCGAAGCGGGAGACGCGCTTGGAGTGCCGTCAGAGCCTGCGAAGCAAGAGGAGTAAAACGTGGAAGAAAAGAGAACGGAAAGTGAAATCCGGGCGGCAGTGGAGGCCATACTGTTTGCCGCAGGGGATTCAGTGGAAAATGAACGGCTGGCGGAGGCGCTGGATCTGGATAAGCAGGAGATGATCGATATTCTGAAGCGGATGGCCCTGCGTTACGAAGAGGCGGATCGGGGCATCCGTCTGGTGGAGCTTGACGGATCCTGGCAGCTCTGCACGAAAACCGAACATTATGAGGAGCTGATCCGGGTGGTGAAGCAGCCGAAAAAGACAATTCTCACGGACGTACTTCTGGAGACACTGTCTATCGTGGCCTACAAGCAGCCGGTGACCCGCCTGGAGGTGGAGAAGATCCGCGGCGTCAAGAGCGATCACGCTGTGAACAAGCTGGTGGAATACGGCCTCATTGAGGAGGTGGGCCGTATGGACGCGCCGGGACGTCCCATTCTCTTTGGCACGACGGAGGAATTTCTGCGCCGGTTCGGGGTCAATTCCGTGGGAGATCTGCCCCGGGCGACGCCGGAGCAGATGGAGGATTTCAAAGAAGCGGCGGAAGAGGAAGCAGGCATAGAACCGGAGAAACCGGCAGAACAGTCAGTATAAAATAGTTTCAAAACAGAACAGGAAGAAACTGGAAAATAGTGCATGGATTTCAAAATTTCCATTCATCAGATGGAAAGGATTGGAATTTATGCACTATTTTTTTTCCTGAAAACAGGAAAAATTGACCAAAATAGACATTGTAAGACGGAAACTCTAAAAAGAGTTAGCATAAGCTAATAAAATTTCCTTATTGATATTGACAATCAAAATTGATTGAGTTAGAATAAAACACGATGTTAGTAAATATTAACTAACTTAAGTAAGCATAGACAAACTGCAAAGGATGCGACGAAGCAGTCTGTTCCATGCGGACGAAAGAAGAGAGGAGCGATCGATCATGATGCCATTAGCGATGTCCAAGGCGGGCGACGAACTCATGGTTGCCAGAGTCGGCGGGAATGAAGAGGCCAAGAAACATCTGGAGGATTTGGGTTTTGTAGCCGGCGCGCATATCACCATCATTTCCCAGCTGGGAGACGGCAATATCATCGTGAACGTGAAGGAATCCCGGCTTGCTATTACAAGCCAGATGGCTTCCAAAGTGATGGTTGTACCGCAGACCTGAGAATCTGTGTAAACATAGTATGACATTTGTAAAGAAATCCAACAAATGTGAAGGAGGAGTGGAAGAAATGAAAACCTTAAGAGATGTTCCGGTAGGAGCGGTGTCCAAAGTAGTGAAGATCCATGGAGAGGGTGCGCTGAAGAGACGTATCATGGACATGGGAATCACAAAGGGTACAGAGCTCTATGTGCGTAAGGTGGCGCCGCTTGGAGATCCCATCGAGGTAACTGTCCGTGGCTACGAGCTTTCACTGCGTAAGGCAGATGCGGATATCCTGGAGATGGAGTAAGCTTTAAAGACAAAGCGTTATTTTCAAATTAAATGATGGCCCAGAGGATGAAAGGGTCAGGAAAAGGGGAAAACATGTCAATTAAAATTGCGCTTGCAGGAAATCCGAACTGCGGCAAAACAACATTGTTTAACAATCTGACAGGCAGCAACCAGTACGTTGGTAACTGGCCTGGCGTAACGGTAGAGAAGAAGGAAGGACGTCTGGTAGGAAATAAGGACGTCATCATCCAGGACCTTCCGGGTATCTATTCCCTGAGCCCGTACACACTTGAGGAAGTCGTAACCAGAAACTATCTGGTACAGGAAAAACCGGACGTCATCCTGAACATCATCGACGGTACGAACATTGAGCGTAACCTGTATCTGACCACACAGCTGGTTGAGGTAGGTCTGCCGATGGTTATCGCTATCAATATGATGGACCTGGTGAGAAAGAACGGCGACAAAATCGATATTGCTATGCTTGAGAAGAAGCTGGGCTGCAAGGTCATCGAGATCAGCGCGCTGAAGGGCGACGCTACCAAGAAGGCGGCAGAACTGTGTATCGAAGAGGCTAAGAAGGGCAAGCAGACAGAGCTTCCCCATGTCTTTACGGGCAGCGTAGAGCATGCCATCGCGCATATCGAGGAGTCCATTCAGGGGCTGGTAGACGCAGTAGAGCTTCGCTGGTACGCCATTAAGGTGTTCGAGCGCGATTCCAAGGCCCTCGAGAACATTCAGCTTTCCGCTGACCTGAAGTCTCATCTGGAAGAGCACATCAAAGAGTGCGAGAAGGAGATGGACGACGACGCTGAGAGTATCATCACAAACCAGAGATACCTGTATATTCAGGACCTGGTAAAGGAGTGCGTTTCCAAGAAGCGTAAAGCCGGTGAGCTTTCTACTTCTGATAAGATTGACAAGATCGTAACCAACCGTATTCTGGCTCTGCCGATTTTCGCAGTTGTTATGTTCCTTGTTTACTATATCGCCGTATCCACCATCGGTACCGTGGTAACAGACTGGACCAATGACGTGCTGTTCGGCGAGTGGCTGCAGGGCGGCGCTGAGACTCTGCTGGTGGGCGCAGGCGCTTCCGACTGGGTTATCTCCCTGGTGGTAGACGGTATCCTGGGCGGCCTGGGAGCTCCCATCGGATTCGTTCCGCAGATGGCTATCGTATTCCTGTTCCTGTCCATCCTTGAGGACTGCGGTTACATGGCGCGTGTGGCGTTCATCATGGACCGTGTATTCCGTCGTTTCGGTCTGTCAGGAAAGAGCTTCATTCCGTTCCTGATTTCCTCCGGCTGCGGTGTTCCGGGTATCATGGGTACCAGAACCATTGAGAGCGAGAGCGACCGTCGTATGACAATGATGACCACAACCATGATTCCCTGTGGCGCGAAGCTGCCGGTTATCGCCCTGATTGCAGGCTTCCTGATGGGCGGCGCATGGTGGATGGCTCCGGTGATGTACTTTGCCGGTATCATCATGGTTATCGTTTGCTGTATCATTCTGAAGAAGACAAAGATGTTTGCCGGCGATCCGGTTCCCTTCGTTATGGAGCTTCCGGCATACCATGTACCTTCTCTGAAGGGCGTACTGCTTCACGTATGGGAGCGTGTATGGGCATTCATTAAGAAGGCCGGTACTATCCTGTTCCTCTGCTGTGCAGTGATGTGGTTCCTTGGTTCCTTCGGCTTCGTAGACGGAAGCTTCGGACTGGTAGATTCCGCAGATTCTCTGCTGGCTGTGATCGGCGGCGTACTTGCTCCGTTGTTTGCTCCGCTGGGCTTCGGTACCTGGCAGGCAGTTGCCTCCTCTCTGTCCGGTTTCGTGGCAAAAGAGGGTATCGTTTCCACCATGGGTCTTCTGTCCTCTCTGGCTGTTGAGGTGGAGGAGTACGAGGTATCCATGCACGACGCATTTGCTGCATTCTTCCCCAGCGGAATCGCGGCGGTATCCTTCCTGCTGTTCAACCTGTTCGATTCACCGTGTTTGGCAGCTATCTCCTCCATGGCGAAGGAGATGGGCAACCGGAAGTTCTTCTGGTTCGCTATCCTGTTCCAGAACCTGATGGCTTACTGCGTAGCACTGGTTGTATATCAGCTGGTTGGTCTGGCCATCGGCGAGGTAGCGTTCAATGTGTTCACTGTCGTAGCACTGGTAGTACTTGCGGCTCTGCTGTATCTGCTGTTCCGTCCGGATCCCAATAAGAAAAAGGTTTCCGCCGGAAAGGCTGCCAAGGCTGAAGCATAAGGAAGTCAATTACATAAGTTTTATATAAGCCATAAGGTTTGCGCTCGTTGTCTGAGACAACGGGCGTAACCTTTACAAAAAAATATACCCCCATACGGTATTTTGAAAATGGAAAATATCGGATAGATACTTCTTTATGGCAGGCATAAAACTGTACCTAAATCATCAGAAAGAGTGGTATTTATGAATACAAATGTCCCTGTAAACAGCACCGATAAAATCGTATTGATTTTACTGGCGGTCCTGGCCGTGGCAGCGGTCCGCATCGTCATCAGTTTCTTTAAGCCGGATAAGCCGAAGGCAGGTGTGAAGCCTCACCGGCGCTCTGCCAAAACAGCAGGTCTCACCGAGGTCATCGTCGGTATCGACGGCATGATGTGCGGCATGTGCGAGGCTCACATTAAGGACGCCATCCGCGAGAAATTTCCGCAGGCCAAAGGGCTGTCGGCTTCCCATGTGAAAGCCCAGGCTATTTTCTATCTGCCGGAACAGATGCCTGCAGATGCCATTACAGAAGCCCTTCATGCGGGAATTGAACCGTTGGGATATACGATTACAGACGTAACCGTGGGATAATCACACACTTGAGAGACAAAAGCTACGATATTATTATAATTAAGAAGAAACAGACGTTTCCACAGAAGCCGGATAAAAGGTGGTGGAAGCGTCTGTTTTTAGGTAACAGGAAAATTCGTATGAAATTTCTTTGATGCAAAAATAAAATGTGTTGATTTTATGTTGGATTTATTTATATTTATATTGACTTATGTTGAAATAATGCTATAATAAAACCATAAATTGCGGATAAACAATCAGGAATATAAGCAGCACACACATCAAAGGAGGAATTTATCATGAATCTGGCAGAAGCAAAGGAATATGCCAAGAAAAACATTCACAACCGTCCGGCGACCACAGGCCGTCTGGCTGGTAAAATCGCAGTGGTAACCGGAGGAGCCCAGGGCTTTGGTCTGGGAATTGCCACAGAGATGTATAATGAGGGAGCAAGTGTCGTACTTGCAGACCTGAACGTGGATCAGGCGAAGGAAGTGGCCAAGACATTCGGAGACCGCGCCGTAGGTCTGAAGGTGGATGTATCCGACCCGGCTTCCATGGAGCAGATGGTATGCGACGCAGTAGAGCATTTCGGCGGCATTGACATCTTCGTATCCAACGCAGGCGTGCTGAAGGCAGGCAGCCTGGATGATATGGATCCGGCGGCATTCGCGTTTGTAACCAAAGTAAATTATATCGGATATTTCAACGCTGCCAAGTATGCTTCTGCTATTATGAAGGCACAGCATGAGGCAGATCCGGAGCAGTGGTTCGATATTATCCAGATTAATTCCAAGTCCGGTCTGGTAGGCTCCAAGAACAACAGCGCTTACGCAGGCGGTAAGTTCGGCGGCATCGGCCTGACTCAAAGTTTCGCGCTGGAGCTGGTGGCTTCCAATATTAAAGTTAACTCCATCTGTCCGGGCAATTTCTACGATGGTCCGCTGTGGTCTGATCCGGAGAGAGGACTTTTCGTACAGTACCTGAACGCAGGCAAGGTTCCGGGAGCGAAGACCGTACAGGATGTGAAGGACTACTATCTGTCCAAGTCCCCGATCCACAGAGGCTGCACGCCGAAGGATGTGGCGAAGGCTCTGTTCTATGCAGTAGAGCAGGAGTTTGAGACAGGCCAGGCGATCCCGGTTACCGGTGGTCAGACCATGCTGAATTAGCTTCAGGCAGGAGGGTTTTATGGATAAATTTGTGGAGCGGCAGGAGGTTTTGAAGCTTCTGAATGCGCCGACACCGGAAGAGCGGCTGGCGAATCTGGCCATTCTGATCGGAGGCGAGAAGGAAAAGCCGGAGGTAAAGCCTCAGTTTGCTAACAATCACATACATACTATTTACTCATTTTCCCCGTACTCCCCGACAGCGGCTGTGTACTGTGCCCGGGACGAGGGCCTTCAGACAGCCGGAATCATGGACCATGACAGTATCGCCGGAGCCGTGGAGTTCCGGAAAGCGGGCAAGATCGCCGGGATTGGCACTACCTGTGGTATGGAGTGCCGCGTAGACTTGTCTGACACGAAGATGACAGGCCGGAAGCTGAATAACCCGGATCAGGCAGGCATCTGCTACATGGCCATTCACAGTATCCCGGCGACGGGCTTCAAGCGTCTGGACGAGGTCTTCGCTCCCTTACGGGAAAAGCGAAATGTGCGGAACCGCAAGATGGTGGCGAATATCAATGAGTTGATGAAGCCCTACGGTATCGAAGTGGATTTCGATCAGGACGTCGTTCCCATTTCCCAGTATCAGAACGGCGGTTCCATCACCGAGCGCCATGTGCTCTGCGCCTTAAGTCAGAAGATTCTGGACAAAGCACCCCGGGGAGGCTGTGCGGACTTTGTGGAGCAGGAGCTGGGCGTCGCATTAAATGACACTGCAAAAGCACGGCTGTCGGATCCGGAGAACCCGCATCTGATTTACGACCTGCTGGGCGTGATGAAAGCAGAACTGGTGTCCAAGATCTATGTACCGGCTACCGATGAATGCATGCCTTTTGCAGATCTGGTAAAGCTGGCCGACGAGGTGGGCGCGATTCTCTGCTATCCCTACCTGGGCGATGTGACGAATTCTGTGACAGGCGACAAGAAGGCGGCCAAATTCGAGGATGATTTCCTGGATGAGCTGTTTGAAATGCTGAAGGAAGAGGGCGTACACGGCGTCACTTACATGCCGGCCCGCAATACGAAGGAGCAGATGACCAGACTGCAGAAGCTCTGCCGCAATTATGGCATGATGGAGATTTCCGGCGAGGACGTGAATTCCTCCCGCCAGAGTATGATTTGCAAGCAGCTGGAGGATCCGCAGTTCAAGCACCTGGTAGACGCCACCTGGAAGTTAATCGAGCGTGAGAAAGTAGATTAACCTTATAGATATCATAAAAGGAGAAGAACTATGAAAGCAAAAGCACTGAGACTTTACGGAAAAGAGGATTTACGTCTGGACGAATATGAGCTTCCGGAGATCAAGGACGACGAGATCCTGGCAAGAGTCGTATCCGACAGCATCTGCATGTCCTCCTACAAGGCAGCTATGCAGGGCGAGGATCATAAGCGTGTTCCGGAAAATATCAAAGAGCATCCGGTTATCATCGGCCATGAGTTCTGCGGTGACCTGGTAAAGGTAGGAGCAAAATGGGCACATGAGTTCAAGGAGGGTGAGAAATTCTCCATCCAGCCGGCTCTGAACTACAAGGGCAGCCTGGCAGCTCCGGGATACTCCTATGAGTACATCGGCGGCGACGCTACCTATATTATTATTCCGAATGAAGTTATGGAAATGGGCTGTCTGCTTCATTTTGACAGCGACAATTTCTTCGGCGGCTCCCTGACCGAGCCCCTGTCCTGTGTAGCAGGAACCTTCCATGCCATGTACCATGCCACCAGAGGAAAATACGAGCATGACATGGGTATCGTAGAGGGCGGCAAAATGGCAATTCTGGCGGGTGTAGGTCCCATGGGACTGGCTGCTATCGACTACATTACACATTGTGACAGATGTCCGTCTCTCTTAGTAGTTACCGACATCGACGACGCGAGACTGGCCCGTGCGGCTCAGGTGCTTCCGCCGGAAGAGGCTGCCAAGAAGGGTATCAAGCTGGTATATGCCAACACCGGTAAGGTAGAGGACGCACATAAGTTCATGATGGACTTCACAGACGGCGAAGGCTTCAACGATGTGCTGGTATTCGCTCCGGTAGCTCCGGTAGTAGAGCTGGCTGACAGCATCCTGGCACAGGACGGCTGCCTGAACTTCTTCGCAGGCCCCTCTAATCCGGCATTTTCCGCGCCGTTCAACTTCTACAACGTCCATTACGCAGGAACCCATGTAGTAGGAACCTCCGGCGGCAATACAGACGATATGAAGGAGTGTCTGTCCATGATTGGCCAGGGCAAGCTGGATCCGGCGATTCTGGTAACCCACATTGGCGGCCTGAACGTGGCGAGAGAGACCACTCTGAACCTGCCGAAGGTACCGGGCGGAAAGAAACTGATTTACACCCATATTTCCCTGCCCCTGACTGCTATCGCAGACTTTGAAGAGAAGGGCAAGGAAGATCCGATGTTCGCGGAGCTGGCGAAGATCGTGGCGAAGACCAACGGTCTGTGGAACGCGGAAGCAGAGAAATATCTGCTGGAGCACGCACCGGCCATCTAAAAACAGAGAAAACAGAGACAGAGCGCATTTCCTGCGGGGAGTGCGCTCTTTTTATGCAATAGGAAATTCCGATGGAATCCCCTATACTGAAAACGGGCGTTGTTGGTATGATTTTTCAATAAAAGTATGTAAATGATACCTTATTGAGAATTAGTATCAACGAATCCTCTTGCGCTATCCCTATAAGTATGATAGGATAAATGCATGAGTTAGGAAGAACTAACCAACAAAAACCATTTAAAACGGACAGACAGAAGCCATTTTGAGTACATAACAAAACCAACATATGGGAATCCTGAAAAATGGATTCTTTTTAAAAGGTGAGCGGTTAGCGAGAACTAACCAATGCGCGTCAGAACATTTTAACAGCAGGAAAGAGAGGGCATGCGTATGAGTATAGTGATAATCGGGGGACACGACCGGATGGTGCGCCAGTACCATGACATCTGCAAGGCGCATAAATGTAAGGCAAAGGTATTCACCCAGATGACAGGCGACCTGAAAAAGCAGGTGGGCAGACCGGATCTGTTCGTACTGTTTACGAACACCGTATCCCACAAGATGGTCAAATGTGCCCTGGAGGAAGCCAAGAAGAACAACATCGAAGTCGTTCGCTGCCATACCAGCAGCCAGGCGGCGCTGGAAGAGATTCTCGGGAGCTACTGCTAATGGCAGGGGCGGGACGTGAGCTGGAAAGGCTTCTGGCCAATCATTGCGCGCCGGTGTTCTGTCATCGTAAGACAGCCAATCTGGTAGCGGCGAGACGGGAACTGATGGATGCGCTGCCGGAGGTGCTTGCGGACAGCAAAATTTCCTGGGTACAGCTTTGCGGCTGCAGAAAATACTGCCATATCCTCTTTTACGACAGAGAGCGTCTGGAACGGTATCTGCAAAGAGAAGGGCATCAGAGCTTTCTGAAGGAACACGGCTATGCCGGCCAGACAATGGAGGAGCAGCTGAGTCTGCTGGCGGAACGCTACGAAAGCTATCAGAAGCATGGAAATCCATTTCCCCATGAGATCGGTCTGTTCCTGGAATATCCGCTGGCCGATATCGAAGGCTTCATCGAGCATCAGGGCAAGGACGCTCTGGAAAGCGGATACTGGAAGGTCTACGGCGACGTGGAACAGGCCCGGGCGGCCTTCCGTCTCTATGACGAGCTGAAAATGGCGCTGACCACCATGCTGGCGGCAGGCTTTAGCTTTCGCGAATGCTGCGCGGCACAGGCGGCATAAATACGCATAGAAGGCTGATATACAGCTTTTTATAAATAAGAAAATGGGAAAAAATCAGGAGGAGCATCATGAAAGTAGTATATTGGAGTAGCACAGGAAACACAGAGAAAATGGCAGAAATGCTGGTTGAAGAAATCAAGAACGCCGGGGGAAGCGCGGAAGTAAGCGAAGTATCCACCGTATCTCCGACAGACCTGGAAGGTGAGGCCGTCTTTGCGTTGGGCGCGTCTGCCATGGGCGATGAGGAACTGGACGAGGGCGAGATGGAGCCGTTTGTAGAGGAAGTGGAGAAATTCGCGGCAGGCAAAAAAGTGGCGCTGTTCGGTTCCTATGACTGGGGCGACGGTGAGTGGATGCGCAAATGGGAAGAGCGCATGAAAGAAGCCGGAGCAGAAGTAGTCGGTACCGTAATCGCCAACAACGAGCCGGGCGACGACGACCAGGCGAACCTTGCAGAGCTTGCGAAAAAGCTGGTATAGATAAGGAAACAAAAGGAGGGCCCGAACGGGCCCTTCTGTCATCTTAAAGAGTTAGTTAAAACAAACAATTAGTATTGACAAACTGACCTGAGTGTGCTTTAATAGGAACTGGAAAAAGAAATTGAGAGTTATTCTCAATAAACCTTATTCAAAAATTTCTTGAAACCACATAGGATAGGAGATAAAATGTCAGGAGAGGAATGGAAGAATATGAGTCAGGAGATGATTCTTGGACGCCTGCGGGAGCGCGGATTTCGTATCACCAAACAGAGGAAGCTGATTATCAGCACCATTCTGGAGAATGACTGTTCCTGCTGTAAGGAAATCTATTATCAGGTAAGAGAAAAAGACCAGACAGTTGGCATCGCCACTGTATATCGTATGATCAAGACACTGGAAGAAGCCGGTGTCATCGATCGCAGAAATATGTATCGTATCGGAACATTGAAAGAAGGTGCATGAAGATGTTAGCAGACATCATCGTAGTAGCAATCGTGGCCATCATCGCAGTATTCTGTATCAGAACCCTGATCCACAACAAGAAGACCTGCGGAACTACCTGCAGCATGGGCTGCGCAGGCTGTAGCTGCAGCGGAAGCTGCGGAGGCGGCGCTCCGGCGAATCGCAAGAAATAACACAATTACCAAAGTCAGAAAGCGCGGTGAAAAATTTTTTCGCAGCGCTTTCGTCTGTCTTATAACAAAACCTTGTAGAAAAGAATCGAAAAAAGTGATATACTCAAATCAAATGACAAAAAGGGGGAGTTATCCATGTATGGTTACGAAAATGCAGCATCCGGCCTCAAAAAAATGTTCACAGCTCAGGTGGGTTCTATTATCTGCGTGGTACTTATGATGATTCCGTTCATCGGAGTAATCGGACTGATCGGAGTATTTGTATTTACAATTATGTCCCTGATCGGACTGAACAGCGCAGGAAAAGACATTGAAGGATGCAAAACAGCCTTTACACTTACCATTGTACAGATGGTCGTAAGTGTAATCGGTAATCTGGCTGGCACGGGAGTTTTTGCTACGGTTTTCTCTGTTGTAAATGATATTCTGGCGCTTCTGGTTGTCCGGGCGGTCTGCCTGTCGGTGGCAGAGGTGATGGATCAGCTGAACCAGCGGGTTGTGGCAGATAAGGGACGGTCTGTATGGAAGATTAACCTGGGATGCTATGTGGCGGATATCGTTCTGACGATTCTTGCCGTGATTCCTGTTTTGGGAACAGTGCTGGCGGTCGCAGGCAGTGTCGTTACCGTGATCCTGAGTCTGGTGGCAGGTATCATGTACATCATGTTCCTGTCAAAAAGCTATCAGGCTCTGGAGAATTAAGTTCTTGACAAAATCCCTTCCGGCAAGTGATATGTACCCTCTTTACTGGACAACCAGTAAGGAGGGTATTTTTATCCACCCGAATAAAACGCCCTCTCCGAGAATAAATATAAAATGAAAATATACCCGGGGATGTCCCCTGATTATGAAAAAATTTCTGGCCGCTTTGCTTTCTATACTCCTGTTCCTGCATCTCATTGTCATTGTGCTGCCTGTAGAGGCCGGGGTCGCGTCAGGCGACGACTCCCTTGCCCTCTACGCCCAGTCGGCCGTCCTGATGGATGCCGATACCGGGCGTATTTTGTATGCAAAAAACGCGGAGGAACAGCGTCCCATGGCCAGCACCACCAAGATCATGACCCTGATTTTGGCGTTGGAGAATGCGAATCCGGACGATATTGTTATGATCTCGGATTATGCCGCATCTATGCCGGACGTGCAGCTTCATCTGCGGGCGGGGGAGCATTATCGTCTGGGAGATCTTCTCTATTCCATGATGCTGGAGTCGCATAATGACAGCGCGGTGGCGATTGCGGAGCATGTGGCGGGTACGGTTCCGGCTTTTGCAGTACTGATGAATGCGAAGGCGCGGGATATTGGGTGTTACGATACGTATTTTATTACGCCGAACGGGCTGGATGCGGAGGATAGCGGGGGCGTGCATTCTACGACGGCTTTCGATTTGGCCAGGATTCTGCGGTACTGTATTATGCAGTCTCCGAAACGGGAGGAGTTTTTGAAGATTACCCGGACGGGGGCGTATAGCTTCAGCGATGTGGAGGGCGTAAGAACCTTCACGGTCGGCAATAAAAATGCGTTTCTGCATATGATGGAAGGCGCTCTGACCGGCAAGACCGGCTTTACGGGGAATGCGGGGTACTGCTATGTGGGGGCTCTGCGGCAGGAGAAACGGACCTTTATCGTGGCTCTTCTGGCCTGCGGCTGGCCCAACAACCGCAGCTACAAATGGAGCGATACCCGGAAGCTTATGAGTTATGGCCTGGAGAATTATACGTACCGGAAAGTCTGGCAGGAACCGGTTTTTCCGGAAATTCCGGTAAAAAACGCGGCTCCGGAAAATGGGGATCTGACGAAAGACGTGTATACAGCGGTGCGCCTGTCGAAATGTGACCCGGGTGCCGCACTGCTTTTGTCTGACGCGGACATATTGCAGGTGAAGACAGTTCTGCCGTCGGAGCTGTCCGCTCCTCTTGTGCCAGGCACTGTGGTGGGCAGCGTCCGTTATTATTTGAACGGCCAGGTCGTGAAGGTCTATCCTGTAGAGGCAGCGGAAGAGGTGGAGGCGGCGGATATCTGCTGGTGTCTGGAAAAAGTGACGGAGAGGTATCTTTTCCAAAAAGGAATGGAACCGCAGGAAAAAGAGGGATGACTGAGAACCCCCTCCGGGGCTTGGTGCGGAAAGGTCTGTCTTTTATAATGGAGGTATTGAAAAAGAGAGGGAGGAACACCATGAGAAAAACAGCATTGTTCCTGAGCCTGTGCGTATTCATTTCCGCTATAGCAGGCTGTGGAGCACAGAAACAGGAAACACCGGAGACAGTCACGGAAGCGGTCGAAGAGGCCGTGGAGAGTGAGGATACGAAAATCATCACCGATATGAGAGGAAAGGAAGTAGAGATTCCACAGGATCCGGAACGGGTAGCGATTCTGGATAAGGGCTTTCTTGTGCAGACTATGAGAGCTTTGGGCGTTACAGACAGAATCTGCGCCACCGGAGGTCTGATCACCGAAGCAGGCGATCCGGAGGAACGGGACAGCCTCTATCTGTTCCCGGAGATTATGGAATTGCCCATCATCGGATATCCCACGGACGCTGTGGATTTTGAGACCCTGGCGGGAGCCAATCCGGATCTGGTGATTTTGCGGAACAGCGAGTATATTAAGGACAGCGAGATCACGGCTGACGCTATTTCCAAGATTGAAGAGGATCTGGGGCTGCCGCTGGTAGTGATCAATGGACCGGGCTGCTATGAGGAGCCTTCCCTGGAACAGCAATATGAGGGAATCAGGGTGCTTGGACAGGTATTTGGAAAAGAGGAGCGGGCTCAGGAGATCACGGCTTATATGCAGGAACAGGTGGCGATGGTGCAGGAACGGACCGCAGAGATTCCGGAAGAGGACAGACCTTCCGTCATGTACATCGGACTGCGGAATGACGACGGCGTGGGCGTGGTCTGGGGAGATAATTTCGGAGATGCCAAGTTTGCCGGCGAGTACGCGAATATCCGAAACGTCTATGAGGAGCCGTCCCGGTCTACCATGTCCGCAGAACAGATCCTGACCCTGGATCCGGAGGTAATGATTCTTTGTACCAATTCCGTGCGTCCCAATCCCGACATTCTGAATACAGATCCGGCCTATGAGAATCTGCGGGGCGTCAGTGCTGTGAAGAACGGGCGAGTGACTTCCATCGGCCTCCTGACCTGGTGGGGTGACTTCCGTCTGGAGTTCCCTACGATTCTTCTGATAGCGGCCAAGTCAGCTTATCCGGACCAATTTCAGGATATAGAAGTAGGAAAATGGCTGAATGAGTATCACAGAGAACTGTATCAGGTGACGGAGGAAGAAGCGCAGCGGCTCAAAGAGATCCAGCAGCTGGACTGGATGGACAGCCGGGGCTTTTAAAGAAACATGGGAAATCAATATGACAGCCGGGAAGCGTCAGAGGCTTATGACCGGTCAGAAAAAATCCGGAAGGATGGAACTGCCCGGGCAGAGGCCATGAGCCTTGCTCCCGGGACGAAGGTACTGGATATCGGAAGCGGCCCGGGAGTGCTTGCGCTCCCGCTGGCCCGGCTTGGGTGCCGGGTGACGGCAGTGGAACCTTCCGGAGAAATGCGCAGGCTGCTCCGGCAGCATCTGGAGGAGGATAACCTGCAGGGCGTTAAGATTCTGCCTTATACCTGGGAGGAGGTTCCGGAAGAGGAGCTGGAGGATTATGACAGAATCGTGGCGTCCTATTCCCTGTATATGGAAGATTTCGGGGCGGCAGTCCGGAAAATGAACCGGCATTCCAGAGGAAGGGTAGAACTGTACTGGTTCGCGGGAGAGACCTCCTGGGAACGGGATCAGAGGCTGCTGTCCTGTGAGCCTGGAAAAGACAGTGGGGAAAAAGTAGGAAGAAAGATAGATACCCTTTATCAGATCCTGTACGATATGGGGATTTATGCGGATATCACGATGCTTACGGATGCGTCCTTTGACAGGGAATATGATTCTTTCCGGGCGGCAGTGGAAGATATGCAGAAGCGGTATAGGATAACAGACGCAGAGCTTCCCGTACTGGAACGGTATCTGGAAAGCCGCCTGAAGAAACAGGGCAATCTCTGGTATTACCGGGATTTGACCCATTACGCGAAGCTGTCCTGGAATGTCCCGGAACGGGAGGAAAAAGCATGAGACGAAAAAGAATCTGTCTGCTGGCTGGCATGATGGTGTTTTTACTCATGATGATTCTGGCGGTTCACTTTGGAAACTATCCGGTCCGGGTACGGGAGATAGGACAGGTGATAGGGGCTCATCTGAGGGGAACAGTTTATCCGTATTCCAATGTGGATACCATTGTCTGGAAGATCCGGCTTCCCAGAGTACTGACGGCGGCGATGACGGGGGTTCTGCTCAGTGTGTCGGGAGCCGTGTTTCAGGGAATCTTCCGCAATCCTCTGGTGGTGGAACCCTATGTGCTGGGCGTGTCCTCCGGGGCTGCCTTTGGAGCCGCGGCCTGCATTGTATTTTCCTGGACTTTTATTTCCAAAGGGGCAGCGGCTTTCCTGTTTGCCATGCTTGCCATGGCACTGGCCTATGGCTTTGCATTTGAAAAAGAGGAGATACCGGTAGTACGGCTGATTCTGTCCGGCATGATCATATCCTCTGTGTTTACAGCGCTTCTGAACTTTCTGAAGGTGGCGGCTTCTGACAGCAAACTGCGGGAGATTACCTTCTGGACCATGGGCGGTTTTTATACCTCAGAGTGGAAGGGGGCCCTGCGCCTGACCGCGATTGCGGTTTTGGGTCTGATCCTTACGTGCGGCTATGGCTGGAAGCTGAATGTGCTGGCCATGGGGGAACAGGAGTGCCGGACTCTGGGAATTCATGCGGGCAGGCTGAAGCTGCTTCTGATTGTTTCCGCCACGTTTCTGACGGCGTCCTGTGTGGCAGAAGCCGGAATTATTTCCTGGGTGGGTCTGATGATTCCCCATGGAGCCCGGATGCTGATTGGACCGGATCACCGGTATATGATTCCTTTTTCCGCTTTGCTGGGAGGAAGCTTTCTGGTACTTTGCGATACGCTGGCCCGCACTCTGATGATGGGGGAGCTTCCGGTGAGTATCGTGACATCCATTCTGGGAGCGCCCTATCTGATTTATCTGCTCAGGCAGAACAGGAAGGTGTATTTTGAATGAAAACAGAAGAAAAAAGAGTGGAATTTTACATACAGGATGTGGAATTTTCCTATGAGAAAAAGAAAATATTAAAGGGGATCCGGGCGGACTTCCGGGGAGCCGGAGTCTACGGAATCTTCGGGCCAAACGGCTCCGGAAAGAGTACGCTGTTAAAGTGCTGTTCCGGTATTCTGAAACCGGAAAGGGGCAGCATCCTGGTACAGAACCGGGCGGTGAACAGTCTGAGCTGTCAGGAACGAAGCCGTCTGATCGCCTGCGTTCCCCAGGAACACAGACTGTCTTTTCCGTTTACGGTGGAGGAAGTAGTTCTGATGGGACGGACGCCCTATCTGGGTGGAATCCGGGGGCCGAAAGGGGAAGACCGGGAAATGGCCTGGAGCGCCATGGAAGAAATCGGGATCAACGAGCTGTCCGACAGGCCTTACACCCAGTTGTCCGGAGGGCAGAGACAGCTGGTTCTCATGGGCCGGGCTCTGGCCCAGGATACACCGGTGCTAATTCTGGATGAGCCCACCTCGGCCCTGGATTTCAAAAATCAGATGAAGGTTTTTGAGATCCTGCGGACATTGGCAGCAAAGGGAAAGTTGATTCTGGCCTGTACCCACGATCCCAATCATGTGAAATGGTTCTGCGACCAGGTGCTGATCCTGAAGGAGGGAGAAGTCATGGCCCGGGGAGCGGTGAGCGATACGCTGACGCAGCCTTGCCTGGAAAGTCTGTACGGACAGATCTGTCAGCTGCAGAACGATGTAATTATTCCAAAAAGGAATGCGTGTGCGTAGAAAAACGGGATAGTTAAAAAGACAGAAAGAACCCCCGATGGGGCTTGCGGGGAGCCGGAAGATTTGTTAAGCTTGAGCTATCCCAATTATAAACATTCTATTCGAGAAAAACACAAAGAGAATCGTGTTTGGAAAGCACGGTTCTTTTTGGCTCTATAGGAAATACCATGTTACTAGGGGGCAGAACAGATAGAACAGGAAAGGAAATCAAACCATGGAAATCCGACAGCTCCGCTGCTTCGTAACCTGCGTAGAGGCAGGCTCCTTTACAGCAGCGGCAGAACTTTTATACACCACCCAGTCCTCGGTCAGCAAGACCATTCACGCCATGGAGCATGAGCTTCAGACTGAGCTTTTTGAGCGGACTGGAAGGGGTATCCGGCTGACAGCCCGGGGACAGGAGCTTTATAACTATGCGGTCAACGTGCTGGATACTATGGAGCAGATCGAGCAGCTGGCCGGGAAAAGTCCGGTACGCAGTCTGAAGGTATCGGTGAATCCGTCCTCCTGGATGGAAGCGGCGTTTACGGAGTTTTATGAGCGCGCGTACCAGAAGGGCGACTATTATGAATACTTTGAGGGAAATGTCCGGGACGTCATCGAGCGGGTACAGAAAGGACAGGACGATCTGGGCTTCATTTATCTGTTGAAGGAGCAGAGCGCCTCCGCCCAGTTTCTGATGCGGAAGTACCAGCTGCAGTTTGAACCACTGAAGCGGATTCAGCTGATGCTGTACGGCGGAAAAAAGGTACAGAACTTTCCTCCGGTGGACGGAGAACTCCGCCTGGTTCAGGGAAGCCAGACAGAGGTGCGGCCGGAGGATGTGCTGCGCCTGGGAGCCATAGAGGGCATTTCCCTGGAATCGCCGCAGACGTCTGTGACCACGAACAGCGGATCGCTGCTCCGCCATCTTCTGGAGCATTCTGATCTCTGGAATCTGAGCAGTGAAAGCCTGGATGGAACCTACAGTGGTACCGAGGGAATCCTGCTGGAGGGAAAAGAGAATGAGGTAGTGTTTGGCTGTGTCAGCAGAAATGAGGAACAGCTGGGCGAACTGGAGAAAGAATTTATCGCATATGTAAAGAGAAAACTGGAAAATTCCAAAAAGGAATGAAAATACAGGAAAAACAGGAATACGTAACAACCCCGCCTGGGGCTTGTGAAAAACCCATTCCTGCCTTACAATTTTATCAGAGAATAAAAATGTCCGAAATCCGATGTTTAGATTTTCGGGCATTTTTGTTGTGGAAAGGATTGCAATACATGAAAAAATATGTCTTAAAAAGACTTCTTCAGTTAATTCCGATTCTACTGGCAATCACATTTCTTTCCTACGGCATGATGAGAGTTGCCGGAAGTGATGTGGTGGAGCAGAAAATGGAAAATACCGGAAGCGATATTTCGCAGGAAGTCGTGGATGCAGCCCGAGAGGAGCTTGGACTGGATAAGCCCTTTCTGACGCAGTATGTGGTCTGGTTGGGAGGACTTCTCCGCGGGGATATGGGAACCAGTTATGTGTCTGGTAAACCAGTGTTCTCCACATTTATATCCAAGCTTCCGGCAACATTGCTTCTGACGGTCACATCGATTCTGCTGACGATTTTGATTTCTGTTCCGTTAGGTATTTTATCGGCGGTTCATCAAAATCGATGTTCAGATTATCTGATCCGGACATTCAGCTTTATTGGCAATAGTTTACCGAATTTTTTTGTATCGCTGTTATTGATGTATCTGTTTGCCATCCGTCTGGGCTGGTTTCCGGTAATTGCAACCGGGGTCAGTCTGAAAAGTGTGGCTATGCCGGCAATTACACTGGCCATTGCCATGAGCGCGAAATATCTTCGCCAGGTAAGGGCAACGGTGTTGGATGAACTGAGTAAAGATTATGTGGTCGGAGCAAAAGCAAGAGGCGTCAAATTCTCCAGAATCCTGTGGGGCAGTGTTATGAAAGCTTCTCTGGTAACAATCATTACCTTGCTGATGTTATCAGTAGGAAGTCTTCTGGGAGGAACCGCAATTGTGGAATCTATCTTCATGTGGGATGGGGTAGGAAAGATGGCAGTGGATGCTATCAGCATGCGCGACTACCCGATCATTCAGGCTTATGTGATGTGGATGGCGATTATTTATGTGGCGGCCAATCTGCTGACAGATATTTCCTATCGCTTTCTGGATCCGAGGATCCGTCTGGGAGGTGATCGGGAATGAGTCAGGAGCGTCAGGTGACTGTCCGGGTTCAGAAAGTGAAGAGAAACCGGATCCGGATGAAATTATTTTTGTTTGCAGCACTGGCAGCGACATTGCTGCTGATTACGATTTTTGCAAAGGATATCTGTCCTTATGATCCTTACGCACAGGATCTGTCCCAGGCCATGCAGCCGCCCAGCGCGACTCATCTGATGGGAACGGATACCTATGGCCGGGATATGCTGTCCCGCGTACTGATTGGAGCGCAGACCAGTATTTCTTCTACGTTTGCTTTGGTCGCAATCATTACGGTGTTTGGAACGATAGTTGGAATTTTCTGTGGTTATTATGGCGGAGTTGTTGATTCCGTGATGATGCGGATCTCGGACATCTGCCTGGCATTTCCGGGTCTGGTGTTTGCTATGGCAGTTGCAGCCATTTTAAATGGTGGTGTGCAGAACGCGGTCATTGCACTGGCACTGATCAGCTGGCCGAAGTATTCCAGAATTGCCAGAAGCCAGACCTTGTCCATGAAGAGTCTGCCGTACATGCAGGCCGCGCAGCTGGCAGGTGATTCGGCGCTTCAGATGATTCTCCGGCATGTGCTTCCCAATATTGTCGGACCGATTCTGGTTACCTCTATGTTAGATATCGGTACGATGATGATGGAGATTGCAGGACTGTCGTTTTTGGGTCTGGGAGCCCAGCCTCCGGTGGCGGAGTGGGGAAGCATGATGAGCAGTGGCCGGAGCATGCTGCAGACCTATCCCTGGATTGTATTATCTCCGGGACTGGCCATCTTTGTATCTGTGGTGATATTTAACCTTCTGGGAGATACGATCCGTGATTATATGGATCCGAAGAACTCTCATTCAAGGTAGATATAAAAAAGTAAAAGAAACGGGGAATAAACATATGAAAAAAAGAACAGGAAAAATTCTTGCATTACTTCTGTCGCTGACCATGATGGCAGGCGTCATGGCAGGCTGTGGTTCAGAAAAGACAGATGGATCTGCAGACAGTACAAGTACACAGGCTGCAACCGATGCAGGTACCACTGATAAAAAGACATTTGTATTTGGCGATACCACATTTAATGCAGAAAACGAGGAATCTACGATTGACCCGCACAGTGCATACTGCGGATGGGCATGTATGCGCTATGGAGTCGGAGAGACTCTGATGAAGATCAATGATTCCATGAAACTGGAACCGTGGATCGCAGAAGGCTATGAGCTGGTAGATAATCTTACCTGGAAAATCACCTTAAAAGATGGGGTGTGCTTTTCCAATGGAAAACCTTGTGATGCGGAAGCGGTAAAGAAATGTCTGGAGGATCTGATCGCTGTGCATGAGCGCGCGGCAGGAGATTTGAAGATTGCGTCTATGGAGGCAGACGGTCTGGTGCTGACGATCCATACGGCTGAAGAGTGTCCGAGTCTGATGAACTATCTGTCTGAGCCCTATGGATGTATCATTGATGTGGATGAGGGTGTGACGGATGACGGAATCGTGGTTGGTACGGGTCCGTATGTGGCAACCGAGCTGGTGACAGATGATCATCTGAAGCTTGTGAAAAATGAAAATTACTGGGATGGAAATGTGAACATAGATGAGATCACAGTCCGTACCATTTCAGATGGAGATACTCTGGCACTGGCACTGCAGTCCGGCGAGATCAATGCGGCATATGGTATGGCATATGCAAGCTATCCGATTTTTGAAAATGACAAGTTCCAGTTTACCAGTGTGCAGACTAGCCGTTCCTTTTACGTACAGATGAATTATGCATCTCCGGTTGTGGCAGATGACGCAGTCCGTGAAGCCATTGCCATGGGTATTGATAAGGAATCCTTTGTTAAGGTGCTTCTGAATGGATATGGATATGTGGCAACGGGTGCCTTCCCTGATACGGTAGCGTTCGGAGGTTCCACACTGAATGCGAAGACTTATGATCCGGAAACAGCGAAAGCGGTTTTGGAAGAAGCCGGATGGACCGACAGCGATGGTGATGGAATCCGTGAAAAAGACGGACAGAAGCTGACCATCCGGTGGCTTACCTATCCGAGCCGTCAGGAACTGCCGCTGCTGGCAGAGGCTGCACAGAGCACTCTGAAAGAGATCGGAATAGAGGTACAGATCAACGCAACTGCAGACCACAATACGATCTGTAAAGATCCGGCAGCATGGGATGTATATGTAGGCGCTAATGTAAACTGTGGTCTGGGAGATCCGACTAACTTCTTCTCTACACATTGTCTGGATGCGTCCACCAAGAACCGTGGGCAGTATCACAGCGATGATCTGGAAGAGCTGGCAGTGAAACTGAACAGCACGTTCGATGTGACAGAGAGAAACCAGATTGCCATTGAGATGCAGCAGCAGCTTCTGGATGATGATGCGTTTGTATTCTGCTCTTTCTTAAAGATGAGTATGATCAGTCAGGCAAATGTGACAGGCCTTACCGCACATGCGTGCGATTACTATGAGCTGACGGCTGATCTTGATATCAACGAAATATGATATCATTTTGACAGTGATTCAGGAGTTATGGAATGGACGATACATTATTGAAATATGATTCCGTGGAGATCTCTTTTGGCGGAAATCCTGTGGTTCATGATATTTCCTTCTCTCTTCGTCCGGGAGAGATCCTTGGGCTGGTAGGAGAATCCGGAAGCGGGAAAAGCACATTGATCAAGGCTGCCATGGGACTGCTTGGCGACAATGGCCTGGTGACCAGAGGAGATATTACATTTAAGGGAAAAAATCTGGTGGATATGCCGGAACGGGAGCTTCGACTCATACGTGGCGCCGGAATCGGCATGATCTTTCAGGATGCAGGCGCTTCGCTTTGCCCGATCCGGACCATTGGAAGTCAGATTTGCGAGAGCATGGGAGCACATGGAAAAATCACGGAGGCGGATGCAAAGGCACGTGCCCTTGAGCTTTTATCAAAACTGAATTTTAAGGAACCGGAGCAGATCTGGGACAGCTATCCTTTTGAAATGTCCGGAGGCATGAATCAGCGCGCAGGTATCGCCATTTCCATGCTGATGAATCCGCCGGTATTGTTTGCGGACGAGCCTACCAGTGCGCTGGATGTGACGGTTCAGAGGCAGGTGGTTCAGGAGATGCTTCGTGTCCGGGAATTGTTTGGAACGGCGATCATCATCGTGACGCATGATATTGGTGTGGTGTCGGCTATGGCAGATACCGTGCTGGTCCTTCAGAATGGAAACAGGATGGAATATGGTCCGGCAAAATCGGTGTTGGAACATCCGCGCAACGAATATACAAAAGAGCTTCTGTCTGCAGTACCGAAGCTTAGAAGGAGTTGAGTATGGAAAACATTTTACAGGTGAAAGATCTGAAAAAAGTATTCCATCAACATGGAAAACGGGATGTGACTGCGGTAGAAAACATGAGCTTTTCTTTGCGGGCAGGGGAAATCCTTGGAATTGTCGGAGAATCCGGAAGCGGAAAGAGTACAGTTGCAAAATTGATTACAAGATTGGAAGCTGTGACAGAGGGACAGATTATTCTGGATGGGCAGGATATCACACATCGAAAAGGCAGGGCACTTAAAAGTATTTATGATAAAATTCAGATGGTCTTCCAGAATCCGGTTGGTTCCTTTGATCCGAGAAAGACATTAGGCTATGGAATCGGAGAAAGCCTGAAAAACAGAGGCGTTCCCAAAGAGGAGATCCGAAAAAAAACAGCGAACCTGTTGGAACAGTGTGGCCTGGAGGCTTCTTACATGGACAGATATCCCCATCAGGTCAGCGGAGGTCAGTGCCAGAGGGCTGCCATTGCCAGAGCATTGGCGGTAGAACCTCAGATTATTATTTGTGATGAAGCTACCAGCGCGCTGGATGTGACAGTTCAGAAGAAAGTGCTCGATCTGCTTATGAATTTACAGGAGAATAAGAAGCTGTCCTATGTTTTTATCTGTCATAACCTTGCACTGGTGCAGCAGTTTTGTGACCGTGTCATCGTTATGAAAGATGGGCGGATCGTAGAAGAAGGGATCCCGGATGAAGTGATTCAGAATCCAAAGGACGCATATACGAAAATGCTGGTAGATTCCGTATTATAAATTAAATCAGATTTAGAACAAATTTTTATCCCCCCGGGAGGCTTGTGGCCTCCGGGGGGCTTTGTTATAATTTTTACCAATAAGAACATGCGGCTGAGACGGAGAAGCACGCTGCATGAGATACGGGAGAGAGACAACATGGGACAGATGCTTGGCAGAATTGAAGAGTACTGGACAAACCGGGCGGAAGGGTACTCACAGGTAAATCAGGAGGAGCTGGCGACAGAGCAGAAGAACCGGTGGCTTAAGGCACTGGAAATGGAGTTCCCGCACCGGGATCCGAAGGATATCAGAGTGCTGGATATCGGCACCGGCCCGGGCTTTTTCGCCATCATTCTGGCGAAGGCGGGCTACCAGGTGACAGCCGTGGATTACACGGAGGAGATGCTCTGTAAAGCGAAGAAAAATGCAGGCCGTTATGCGGACAGGATCTGTTGGATGCGCATGGACGCCCAGAAGCTGGAACTGCCGGACAATCAGTTCGACGTGGCGGTATCCCGAAATCTGACCTGGAATCTGGAGAATCCGGACGAGGCATACAAGGAATGGAAGCGGGTACTGAAGCCCGGCGGACAGCTTCTGAATTTCGACGCCAACTGGTACGGCCATCTCTTTGACGCCGAGAAGCGCCGGGAATATGAGGAAGACCGGAAGCATGTGGAGGAGCAGGCCATGGAAGACCATTATATCGGTACGGATATTGATGAAATGGAAGAAATTGCCAGAAATATTCCCTTAAGTCCGGTGATTCGTCCTGCCTGGGATATGAAGGTATTGAAGAATCTGGGCTTTCAGAGCGTCCGTACAGATGAGCAGGTATGGCAGAGAGTCTGGAGCGACACAGAGAAAGTAAATTACGCATCGACACCGATGTTTATGATTAAGGCGGTAAAATAAAATGGAAGAGATAAAAAAAGAGATATCTTCCTACTGGACCGGGCGAAGTGAAGACTTCGCCCGTCTTCGTGAGGAGGAGTTAAACAGTGAAATGGCTGAGCTTTGGCTTCGGGAACTGAAGAAGGGGCTGCCGGAGGGAGAAACTTTACGGATTCTGGATGTGGGAACCGGCTGCGGCTTTTTTTCCGTGCTGCTGGCGAAGCTGGGCCATCAGGTAACCGGTATTGATCTGACACCGGCTATGATAGAGAAGGCGAAAATGATTGCAGACGAGCGGGACGTGCAGGCAGATTTCGAAGTGATGGATGCGGAGCATCCGGATTTTCCCGATGGCACGTTCGACGTGATTGTTTCCCGGAATCTGACCTGGACCCTGCCCCACCCGGCGGAGGCATACGGCGAGTGGCTGCGGGTACTGAAAGACGGTGGTGTGATTCTGAATTTTGACGCGGATTACGGGAAAGAGGATCTGCTGGGGGAGCTTGAGAGGCTTCCGGAGGAGCATGCCCACAATCATATGAGCTGCGGTCAGCTGGAGGAATGTGATAAGATTAAAAAGCAGCTTATGATAAATGGTATGAGCCGTCCATCCTGGGATGTGGAGATATTAAAGCATCTCGGATGCGCGGAGGTGACGGTGGATCCGGATGTCTATCAGCGTATTTACCGGGAAGAAAACAGCCCGTTTTATAATCCGATGCCGGTATTTGGCCTGCGTGTCATAAAATAGTTATGATATCCCGATTTTCCCATTTGAAAATCGGGATATTTGCTTGCAAAGACGGAAAAAGTCCGTTATGATATAAAAAACGCTTGACAAATAAAGGCAGAGCCTATATAATCCTACTTAACCAATAGGAAATACGGGTAACATGAAAAACAAGGAGGAGTATATTATGAGAAAGCTGACAAAGAAACTTGCGGCACTGGCACTCGGCGTAGTAACAGTTGCGTCTCTGACTGCATGCGGCGGCAGCAGCAAGGGAGTTACCATCGCAGTACCGAACGACACCACCAATGAGGCGAGAGCCCTTCTTCTGCTGGAGGAGAACGGCTACATCAAGCTGAAGGACGGTGCAGGTATCACCGCTACCGTAGCAGATATCGCGGAGAATCCCTATGATATCACCTTCAAAGAGGTAGAGGCGGCGCAGGTACCGAACGTGCTGAAGGACGTAGATTACGCTATCATCAATTCCAACTATGCCATTGACGCGGGTCTGAACCCCACAGAGGACGCGCTGACCATGGAAGGCTCCTCTTCCGCGTACAGCAATATCCTGGCAGTTAAGGAGGGCAATGAGAACACAGATAAGATCAAAGCTCTGAAGGCAGCCCTGGAGAGCCAGGCGGTAGCAGATTACATCACAGAGCAGTATGACGGAGCAGTGATCAGTACCGTGGACAATCCCACAGATGGTTATGACGCAAGTGTAGATTACGACGCGCTGGCAGGAACTACCATTACCGTAGCGGCTTCCCCGGCGCCCCATGCAGACATCCTGAAGCTGGCAAAAGATATCCTGGCTGAGAAGGACATCACCCTGGATATTATGGAGTTCACAGACTATGTACAGCCGAACAATGTAGTAGACAGCGGCGAGGTAGACGCGAACTACTTCCAGCACAAGCCGTATCTGGATGACTTCAACGAGCAGAACGGAACCCACATTGTATCTGTAGCGGCTATCCATGTAGAGCCCATGGGACTGTACGGCGGCAAGCAGACAAGTCTGGACGCGATTACAAAATAATGCTATAATAAAAGAAGTGACAGCCGACGGTCTGCGGCAAGCAGGCTGTCGGCTTTTCGGATCTGCAAGAAAAATCTAGACGGAGGGGTTTTATGATTGAAATCAAAAATCTGACAAAAGAATTTCAGACCGCGGACGGCACTGTGGAAGCGCTCCGGGATGTAAACCTGACCATCGAAAACGGCGACATTTACGGCATCATCGGCATGAGCGGCGCCGGCAAGAGTACCCTGGTGCGCTGCATCAATATGCTGGAGCGTCCCACCAAGGGGCAGGTGCTCATCGACGGCCGGGATATCGCGCAATTATCAGATAAGGAGCTGCGCGCGGTGCGCCGGGATGTGACTATGATTTTCCAGGGCTTCAACCTGCTGATGCAGCGGACCTGCCTGAAAAATATCTGCTTTCCCCTGGAACTCATCGGGATGGACAAGGAAAAGGCAAAAAAACGCGCCCTGGAGCTTTTGGATGTGGTTGGGCTTCCCGATAAGGCCAATGCCTATCCGGCCCAGCTCTCCGGCGGCCAGCAGCAGCGTATCGCCATTGCGAGAGCCCTGGCCACCGATCCGAAGGTGCTGCTCTGCGACGAGGCCACCAGCGCCCTGGATCCGAAGACGACCCATGCGATTCTGGAGCTGATTCGGGACATCAATGAGCGTCTTGGCATTACGGTCATCATCATTACCCATCAGATGAGCGTGGTAGAAGAGATCTGCAGCCGGGTGGCTATTCTGGATTCCGGCTCCGTGGTGGAAGAGGGCGTGGTAAGCGAGGTGTTTTCCAGTCCCAAGTCCAAAG